>ENA-OFCI01000078-OFCI01000078.1-metagenomes-genome-assembly--contig:-NODE-78-length-59359-cov-6.086925_pt1 | contig 59359 bp, 39 predicted proteins | sample MGYA00153391_OFCI01 | MGnify analysis MGYA00153391
GAGGATAGCCCCCAGCCCCCAATTTTGGGGGCTGGGGGCTTAAACAAGAGGTCTTGCGAGTTGTTTTGCTCAATTATTCCCCATAATGATACGGTGGATACCGCATCATTATGGGGAATAATACTGGGGAATGCTCTACAATCTCGCTACATGACCACATCAGCAGCCGTTCGCCAAAAACTCGTTGAAGCCCTCAGCCTCGATCTCGTTGGCCCCGATGCCACTGCTGACGACCATTACCAAGATGAAATCATCTCCCAAGCTCCGAGCAAATGGTATCTGACCGGATTTTTGGTGCCCTACGAAGCCAGCGTCCAAGATCGGAGCGGTGATACTGCTGACGAAGGACTCGAAATAGACGCGCCCACGAGTAAATCCAGCGAAGACGAAAATACGCCGGAAACTGCATCGGCTAGAAAGGCTCTATTTCCATCATCGATCGGACTTAGCTTCCTGATTAGCGACAAGACTACCAGTTTGGATCTAGAAGTGTATTGGGGCGACTACCAGCCCATCAAACCAGATGGCACAGTCGAAAATAAAACCAAAACCGACAGATGGCAACGCCAACGACAATTGCAGCGGCTCACCGTTCAGATCTCCGATTCTACTAAGCCCGTTACTCTAGACGTTCCCCACAGCGATGGACTCAAATTAGCCATCTCCAATCGCCCCGTCAATGGCACTACCAAGCTACCTGCTGGTACTAGAGCGATTTCGATTTTTCTCGTCAATCATCGTCGCCCTACACCCGACACTGAGAAAGATACAGGCTATATCTTCCAAGCCCAACTCACCATCCACAATCGCGACAGCTTCATTCCCCGTCCCGATCTTCGCAATCGCCGAATTGAAGATGATGACGAACTAATTGCCGATTTGCAATATCGCGATGACTATGAATTCGCCGTCGGGCATAATGTCTCGGCTCTAGCCTTTCCCGATGCCCAGAGCCACTGTACTCACATCTGTACCGCGTGGATTCCCACTGCCGAAGTCGAAAAAGTCATCGCTACCGACTTACCCACCGTCGAACTAGAGATGGAAAAGATCGCCGATGCCCAAACTGCTGAAGCGATCCGCAGCCTAATTAGTCCGATGGTGGCGGCTTATACAGCCTGGATCACCCAACAATCGACGATCGAACTTGCAGATCCCGTTGGCAAAGCCTCTCCCTTTGGAGATCGATCTGAGACTGCCAAAGACTTGCTACACCGCGCCACTATCGTCAATCAACGGATCGCCGCCGGACTGCAAGCGTTAGACGATCCTGATGTTTTGACAGCTTTTCGGATGGCAAATCGATCGAGTGCCATCGCCCTTCGCCAGCGGAGTATTCACAATACCGATCTATCTCCAGTAGATGTGAAGGTGAAAGTACCCACATGGCGACCATTTCAACTAGCGTTCCTATTAATGAACCTAGTTGGCATCGCTCAACCAACAACGATCGATCGGGAAATCGTCGATTTACTCTTCTTCCCCACAGGTGGCGGTAAAACCGAAGCCTACCTGGGATTAGCTGCTTTTACCCTCGTTCTCCGTCGCCTACGGAATCCAGGCATTGACGGGGCAGGAATGAGCGTTCTGATGCGTTATACCCTCCGTCTCCTCACCCTCGACCAACTCAGTCGCGCTGCCACCCTCGTCTGTGCCCTCGAACTAGAACGCAGTAAAGACCCTGCCAAGTTGGGAGTCTGGCCATTTGAAATTGGGCTGTGGGTAGGTTCCGCTGCTACACCGAATGAAATGGGCAAACATGGCGATAAAAAAGACCACACCGCCCGTCAAAAGACGATCGATTATCAAAGTAGTAGAACTCAAAATTCACCAATTCCTCTCGATAGTTGTCCTTGGTGTGGGGCTGAATTTGACAAGAAATCTTTTCAACTCCGCCCAACTGAAGCCAATCCCCTCGATCTCAAAATTACCTGTAGTAATCGCCAATGTGACTTTAGGGGCGATCGATTTCTCCCTATTGTCACTGTTGATGATGCCATCTATCGGCGGTTGCCCTGCTTCCTAATTGCCACCGTCGATAAATTTGCCAGTCTACCTTGGGTAGGACGCACGGCGGGACTATTTGGGAAGGTTACTAGCTATAGTGTTGATGGATTCTATGGTGCTGCTACTCCCGATATCAAAGGTAGTAGTCGGCTCTCACAGGGATTACTACCACCGGATCTAATCATTCAAGATGAGTTGCACCTAATTTCGGGGCCACTCGGCACGATGGTGGGACTATATGAAACCGCGATCGAAACCCTCAGTTGTCGGACGATTGATGGTAAAGCAATTAAACCCAAGATTGTTGCATCTACGGCTACTGTGCGCCGCGCTACCAGTCAAATTCGCGCTTTATTTGGACGTGACCAAGTAGAAGTTTTCCCACCCCCTGGAGTCGATCGTCGTGACTCATTCTTTGCCCAAACCGTTTCCGCTCAAACGAAAAATGCCCGTCTCTATGTGGGAGTTTCAGGGCAAGGGCGAAGTTTGAAAGTAGTGCTACTGCGTACCTATCTGGCACTATTAGGCGCGAGTCAGAAGCTCTGGGAGGCAGAGAAAGGAGCGAGAAATCTGAATAACCCCGTCGATCCTTATATGACATTAGTGGGGTACTTTAATTCCCTGCGGGAACTAGGCGGTAGTCGGCGGATTGTCGAGGATGAGGTGCGCTCGCTTTTAGAGGCATATAGCGACAGGAAGCGGGAGACAGAAGCAATTGGCTGGTTTGCCGATCGCAAGATTGCCGACGATCCATTAGAATTAACCTCGCGAGTTAATACCAGTCAAGTAGCTGAAGCGAAGGGCAGACTAGATAAGACTTTCCACGGGATCGATCGCAAACATGCCGTCGATGTCGTGTTGGCAACCAATATGATTTCAGTCGGTCTAGATATCACTCGTCTGGGTTTAATGGTAGTCCTCGGACAGCCCAAAACCACCGCCGAATATATCCAAGCCACCAGCCGCGTCGGACGCGATGACGAACGCCCTGGATTGGTGATTACCTTGATGAATATCCATCGACCGCGAGATCGATCGCATTACGAGCGGTTTCAGGCTTGGCATAATACCTTCTATCGGGCAGTAGAAGCTACTAGCGTTACACCATTTTCGCCACGGGCGATCGATCGAGGTTTAGCTGGAATTACAGTTGCCCTCGCTCGGTTGGGATGCGATCGACTCACAGCCCCCAAGCAAGCGATTCAAATTAACCAAGAGCGTCAAAATCTTGAATTTGTCGCCGAGGCTATTTCTCAACGGGCGGCTAACCACGACAAGGAATTGAGCAAAGATGAAGCCGAAACACTGCGATTGCACTTACGGGCGGCTGTGACCGATCTATTGGATGATTGGGAGCATTTAGCCACAGAGAAACAAGGCAAATTGCAGTATCAGAAAGAAGTGGGCGATGCGCCGCCATTACTTTACGATCCGCTCGATCCCGAACTGCTCAAACAAAATCTTCGCGCCAAAAAGTTTAAAGCACAACGCAGTTTACGCGATGTCGAACAGTCTGTAGATTTATGGATTCAACGTCCCGATGGTCAAGATTTTGGAGATGAATTATGAAGTCTAAACAAAAACGTCTCCCAGATGGGGAAATTCGCCAAAGTCAACTGTTATCATCGTTTGGCCCTGGCTCAATGGTAGATTTACCAGAAGCTTCAGTGTTAATTGGTGGGTTGAATTATTGGAAATTCGATCCTCAACAAAAACGCGAAATAGTTGAAGAACGCCTGAGTACAAAAATTTGCGAGAAGTTACGCCATCGATATCCCGAACTCGGTAGTGTCAAACTTTACGAACCACCAACTAGCAACCGCGATAGTAATAGTGGCAATGTCGGAGTCAAAGCTTTTCAGTTCCCAATTTGGTTTGTCGCTCAAACCGAAGAAACGTGGACATCCCCAACCAGAAAAGTCTACCGCACCCGACCATTAGTACCCTTCGCTCAGTTAACATCCGGCAGCTATTTCAGCGAAAGCCGCAAGAAAATCCCTGTCGTACCCGTCCGATTTGTCCAAGCTTGTCCCAATGGTCACATCAGCGATATTGACTGGTCAAATTTTGCCAGACATAAAGATGGCTGCCAAGATCGATATTCTTTGTACCTAGATGAAGGTGGTTCCAGCAGTGATTTCGCCGATATCTTTGTCCGCTGTCAAACCTGTAACGAACGTCGCCCCTTCTCTGAAGCCCGATTGCCCTCTGCTATTGCACTGGGTTCATGTCAAGGTAAACGCCCGTGGCTGGGGCCAAATAATCGCGAAGACTGTATCAATCCTGAGAACAATCTCCCCTACCCCAATCGGCTGCTAGTTAGAGCTGCTAGTAATGCCTATTTCCCCCAAATCATCACTGTCATCTCGCTCCCCGATTCCAATCAAAATCTGCGAGATACCGTCAATGAATTTTATGACGGATATTTAAGCACGATCGATAACCTCACCACGTTCAAAATTATTCGCCAATTACCCGCCATTGCCGAAGCTCTACGCGGCTTTAGCGACGAATCGATCTTTGCCGAAATTCAACGGCGGCGGAGTGGAGTACCTATTTCCGAAAAACTGATTAAGGAAGTAGAAATCGAAACCCTCCTCTCTCAAACCGCTGAAATTGGGAACGATACACCTGAGAGTGATTTTTATGCTTGCAATCGCCCGCTGACTGAATTACTGCCAACTTTGAAAGAGCGGATCGATCGCATTGTCTTAGTCCATCGTCTGCGTGAAGTCGTCGCTCAAGTCGGCTTTACAAGGTTTGAACCCAGCTATGCCGACATCGATGGCGAACTAAATCTCAACGTCCAATCTGCCGCTCTTGCCGCCGAGCCACGTTGGTTTCCAGCGATCGAAAATAAAGGTGAAGGGGTGTTTATTTCCTTCAATCCAGCCGCGATCGATATATGGAAAGAAACTGAAGCTGTTAAACAACGCGGCAGAGAACTCTTAAATGGCCATCAAACCTGGTTAGCCAGAACAGGACGCAAAGATGAAGATTTTCCCTTTCCAGGGCTACCCTACGTCATGCTCCACTCCCTCTCGCACCTGCTCATCACCACTGTATCTCTAGAGTGTGGCTATTCAGCCAGTGCGATTAAAGAGCGAGTTTATGCCAGCGATAAGTATGGCTACGGCATCTTGCTCTACACGGGTTCTTCTGGCTCCGAGGGCACCCTCGGCGGCTTAGTACAAGTAGGCAAACGGATCGAATCGATCCTCGCCAACGCCCTAGAATTTGGCAGACTCTGCTCGAACGATCCAGTCTGCGCCCAACATAAACCAGCAGAAGCTAATGAAGAGAGATTCCTGCATGGAGCCGCCTGTCACGGTTGTCTGCTGATTGCTGAAACATCCTGCGAAAAGGGGAATGAATTTCTCGATCGAGCATTGGTCGTTAACACTGTCGAAAATCAGGGTGCAGCCTTCTTCCCCGATTTTCTATGAGTTCCCCATTCCTTCAACTCAGTCGTCCCTCGCTCGAAAGTCTGCTCAAGGCAATTGAATCTGGGCGGATAACCTTCCCTATTTCACCTACTGCGCTAGCACTTGCGATCGCCTCAGCCCAAGTTCAACCGATCGCTACTGAGTTAAATATGCTCTGGGAACAGGGGATGAATACCGCTAATCTTGTCTATCTACTGCGATCGATCTTAGCCGAACGCGAGTCTCAGCAGACCCAGCGAGACTCGATCGATCTAGTCTGGACGGGTGATGAGATCTTGGGAGCCAGTGGACGCGATACTAGAGTAGTCGTGCAAGAGCTATTTCGTACCGCCCAGCGATCGGTATTAATCTCTACCTACGCGATCGATCGAGGCGAAAATGTCTGGTTGCGCGGTCGGCCCCGATTACAAGCGGCCATCGTTGTCGTTACCGGAAGCATTCGTACAAAACGACGCAGAAGGCATTGCCGTCAGCAGCACGGTTGCAGGCAACAAATTTCAGGCCTCGTGGTGGACATTGTTTGCTGATCCGGCTCTTGATTCGCTGGTGCAACAAGCACTTGCCAACAACGTTGATGTGCGTCTGGCAGCAGCGCAGGTGGAGGAAGCTGAATCAATTCTGCGTCAAACCAACGCCAGTATTTTTCCAGAGGTTGATTTTGGCGCCAGCGGCTCACGCTCGCGTGTCAGTACGCTCAACGCGCAACCCAGCATTGCACCGTTCATCCGCAATGATCGCCGGATTGCGGCCTCAACGTCATTTGAGCTGGATTTTTGGGGCAAGCTGCGCCGCGCATCGGAATCAGCACGTGCCCAAGCGCTGGCGTCCGTCTACGGCCGCGATGGGGTAAGGCTGGCACTGGCTGGCACCACAACACAGGCTTATTTTTCGCTGCGTTCACTGGACGCACAGATTGTGGTGCTGCGGGACAGCGTAAAAACTCGCGGCGAAACTTATGATGTCGTAAAGAGCCGCGTGGATGCTGGCGTTGCGTCAGATCTGGACTTGAACCAGGCGCTCGGCGCACGCGCCGATGCCGCATCACAATTAAAGGAGCTGGAACGTCAACGTGCATTGATCGAGCACCAGCTGGGCGCAATTACCGGCAAACTTGATCTGAAAATTGCTTCAGGTTCACTTCACGCCTCACCGGTCCCGCCTGTTCCACCCCCGGGGCTGCCCTCCAGCTTGCTGGGCCGACGTCCCGATATTCGTGCGGCAGAGCAAAACCTGATTGCAGCGAATGCACAGATTGGTGTCGCAAAAGCGGCGTTATTTCCCACGATTTCGCTGACTAGCGCTTTTGGTGGCCAGAGCGCGGCGCTTGATCAGCTATTGAATAGCGGCGCGCGAATTTGGTCGGCCGGGTTCGCGCTGGCGTTGCCCATATTTGATGCGGGCCGTAATCTGGCCAAGCTTGATCAAAGCGAAGCGCGGCAAAAGGAGTCACTTGCGAGCTATCAAAAAACGGTTGAAACCGCGTTTCGTGAGGTTTCAGATGCCATCAGCAACGTTCATCAGTCCGCTCTGGCAGAGGCCGATCTGCAAGTTCGCGTCGACGCCGCGGGCAAATCACTGGAGTTGGCAGGAATCCGCTATGACGCGGGCTATGTTGGCTATCTGGATGTACTGGACGCACAACGCACGGCTAATGACGCACAATTAGTGTGGGTGCGTAACCGTCAGTCGCGACTGGCTTACGCTGTCGACTTCATAAAATCACTGGGGGGTGGCTGGGAACCTTCTCATAAAGACTGATATGGGGACCCTAAAAAAATCGCCTTCTGAAAAACCCTTGCGACCATCACGTGCACCAGCGTCGCGTAAAAGACCATTGTCTGACGGTGGCAGCCCTGTCAACACACGCGATGCACAACTCGAAAATCGGTGCCAGAAATTCTTGGATGTGGCGGAGCAACTATTCCTTGAACATGGCTTCGCAGGCACCAGTGTCAATGAAGTGGTGCGGCTCGCGGGCGGGTCACTCGCAACGCTTTACGCCAACTACGGTAACAAGGAAGAGTTGTTCAAAGCGATCATGAACCGTCGCGTCTCGGCGGTATATGGCGGCATATTCCCCGAAATGGACCGAGGCAAAACACCGCATAAAGATATACGCAACGAACTACTGAGATTTGCAAAACAACTACAGACGCAGATGCTCTCAGCGAGCGCGCTGGCGGTATTTCGTCTGGCTATTCATGAAGGGCCGAAGTATCCCTCGGTCAGAAACGCTTTTCTCGAAGATGGCTTGGATGTTTTTCTGCAATGGCTGAGTAAATATTTTGCCGCGCTCGCAAAAGACCGCTTGAATATAGCCAACTCTGATCTGGCCGCTGAAGAGTTTCTCACGCTTATCCAAGGCCAGCAACGCATGATCGCGGCTTGTGGTGGCGGCAACCTGATTTCGCGCAAACAGCGCGATGACCACGTGACGCGCGTCGTCGAGGTTTTTTTAAAGCTTTACCCTCCTGTAGCACTTGCTCCTGAACCCTGACACCTGTTCCCTGTGCCTGTTCCCTGTGCCTGTGGGGCCAATCAGAATAGATCGTCCTAGAAAAATCGGCATTGATATAGCTAACAATGCCGATGACTTAATCACTGCACCGTGATCACGGGCTTGCCTGCCAAAACAACGCGGTCAGACAAATTATTCCAATACTTTCACCGACACGACATACGGCAGCGTCTCGGTTTTCTTGCACTTCGGATCACCATAACAAGTGCTCGCCTGAATGGTTTCAAGGCGATATTCGAGCTCAACACTTTTGCCCTTGAGAGACGGCTTTTGAGTACAAAATTCCATCTTTCCCAGCTCAATCAGTTCACCATTTTTATCGTTGCGCAAGATCAGGAAGCAGCCGTTATCGGCCTTGTCCAAATCGGTGACACGGCCCAACGTTTCTTTCATTTCCTCGCCAATCTTGACGACACCAGCCCGGTATGTTTTTGCCGCGGCGGCGGGTGCATTGGGTGCGGATATTGCCTGAGGCGTTCCAACGGGCGCTCCGGTTGGCGGAGGGTTTGGCACTGTAGTCGGTGGCACCTGTGCGACTGAGGCGATGGCCCAACCCGATAGCGGAATCGCAAACATCAGACTGGCACAGCGTGAGGTCAACGTACGCGGCTTCATGTGGCTCCTCCAATATAGTTTTGTAATTCAAATATTACTCGCTTGTGGTCGCCGGAACAAAACACCAAGCGAAACCATAAGCCAAACCCGTAGCCGAGTTCGAACCGTCGGCATTGGCTGCGTGCACAACCTTTGCCGCTAATCGCGTGATAGCATCATCACAACCTGAATACTTTTATACGACCTACTCCACGCCGATAAACGATATGTCAATCACTGCATACATTACGCATCCTTCGTTTACCAAGCATGAGATGGGCGAGGACCACCCTGAGTGTCCGGCGCGGCTGGATGTGATTAACGATTATTTATTGTCACACGGCTTGCTCGACCTGATGCCGACCTATCAAGCGCCGGCCGCCACCCAACAACAATTACTACGCGCGCACACTGCACATCATCTTGCCGAGATTGAGGCCGTGGCCCCCATGGAGGGCTATGTACAGGTAGACCCCGACACCAGGATGAATGCTTACACGCTGACCGCCGCGCGACACGCAGCGGGTGCATCCGTATTGGCGACGGATTTGGTCATGTCGAAAGCAGCGGGGCACAGCATTCAACGTGCATTTTGCGCGGTGCGGCCACCTGGCCATCACGCCGAGCGCAATGCAGCCATGGGCTTTTGCTTTTTCAATAATGTAGCGGTTGGCATTCGCCATGCGCAGCGTCATCACGGAGTTAAACGTATCGCCCTGATAGATTTTGATGTACACCATGGTAACGGCAGCGAAGACATTTTTGCCGGTGACGACGAGGTGTTGATGGTGTCCACATTCCAGCACCCGCTCTATCCATATCTGGGCGAAATTCCGAAGGGAAGTAATATGCTGAACGTGCCCCTCGCGCCGCGCACTTATGGCGATGCCATGCGTAAAGTCGTGGCGGAACGATGGTTGCCCGCGCTGGAAGCATTTCGTCCTGAACTGATTTATATCTCTGCGGGTTTTGATGCGCATCGCGATGACGATATGGCCAATCTAGGCTGGATCGAGAGCGACTATGCGTGGATCACCGCGCGTTTGCTGGAAGTTGCCGACCGCCATGCAAATGGACGCATTATTTCGACGCTCGAAGGCGGTTATGCGCTACCCGCACTGGCTCGCAGCGTAGCCGCCCATGTGGGCGTGCTCATCGGCGCGGTTGACGCGTAGCGGGTAGCTAAGACCCCGATAGCATCCTATGAAACTCCACTATCTCGCCCCATTGTTTGAACCGAAATCCGTTCTGGTTTATACGCGCGATGATGATGCATCCTCCGCAGCCGTGCTGAATACCGCGCTCAGCGAGGCCGAATTTAACGGCTCGATCACGCGCATCGTGCCCACCTCGCAAAGTTTTGCCTCGATTGCAAATGTTGAAGCGTCGACTCGCCCCGATCTGGCGTTGATTGCGGTAGGCGATTCCTATACAGTAAAGGCACTCACCCATGCCGCCAAGGCCCGAGTACGGGCGGCCATTATTTATGACGTTGCCGCGGACTACGTCGGTAAGTTAAAAGATATTGCTGCGCGCAATGGCATTCATTTATTGGGACCGGGCTCTTCAGGACTACAGCGACCCCATCTAAAACTTAATGCCTGCATCGACGGCACATTGCAGAGTGCAGGTAATTTGGCACTGATATCGCAATCGGGCGCGCTCACCGCAGCGATGCTGGATTGGGCTGAATCGAACGCGGTAAGTTTTTCAGCGGTGGTCGCCACCGGGCGCTCAGCCGCCCTTGATCTCGCCGATGTATTGGACTTTTTGGCGCAAGATGGTCATACCCACAGCATTGTGGTTTATATGGAAGGCATTCGCAGCGGTCGTCATTTCATGAGCGCATTACGAGCCGCCGCGCGTGCCAAGCCGACGATTGTGCTCAAGGCAGGGCGCCGTGAGCGGGGACGTCAGGCAGCATTGACTCATTCAGGCGCAATGATCGGTGGTGACGATGTGTTTGACGCGGCACTTGAACGCGCGGGCGCGGTGCGGGTTGATAGTTTTGTGCAGTTATTTTCTGCTGCGAAGTGCTTGGCATCACGCTACAAACCGGTCGGCAATCGACTGGGCGTAATTGGCAACGGCGGCGGGCCCGGCGTGTTGGCGGCAGATTATGCCTATCTACGCGGGATTGAAGTACCCGCATTGTCTGCCGTCACGCTGGCCAAGCTAAAAGCAAAATTGCCAAACGCGGCCTCTATTGAAAACCCGATCGATATCGGCGAGCATGCCGACGCCGAGGATTTTGTGGCGGCCGCTGAAATTCTTGCGGGCTCGCCCGACGTAGATGGCGTGCTGGTAGTGGTCACGCCAAAACCTGGCATCGATACCGATGCTATCGCGCACGCGGCAACCGCCAGCCTGCCGGGAATGTACAAACCTATTATTGGCTGCTGGATGGGCGAGACGCGGATACGCGAGACGCGGCGAATGGTGAATGCGGCGGGCCTGCCGGTGTTCCGCCTGCCTGAAGCGGCAGTCGACGCATTTGCAAATATCGCCGCGTTCTACCGCAATCAGCAAATGCTGATGCAAACACCGCCACCGTTGAACCTTGACGTGCTGCATGAGGCTCCCGATGTGGCGCGCGCGCGCGCACTGATCGCTGACGTCATTAAGGCAGGCCGCAAAGTATTGACTGAAACCGAATCAAAAGAGTTGCTCGCCGCATTTTGTATCCCGGTGGTGCCCACAGAAGTCGCTCATTCGGCTGATGACGCTGTCGCCATTGCGCAACGTATCGGCTTTCCGGTGGCGGTAAAAATCAACTCGCCCGACATCGCGCATAAATCGGACGTCGGTGGCGTGATGCTGAACGTGCGCACAGCCCAGCAACTGCGCGCTGTATTTGCCGACATGCTGGACGAGGTCAGGCGCCGTGCGCCGGGCGCAAATGTAGACGGTGCGGCGATACAACGAATGATTTCGAAACGAAATGGCCGAGAATTTTACGTCGGCATGACCACTGATCAGCTGTTCGGGCCAGTCATCACGTTCGGCGCGGGCGGCGCCATGATTGAGGTCATTGATGACCGGTCAGTTGCGCTTCCACCACTCAATCAGTTTCTGGCGCGGCGGATGATTTCGAAAGCACGCTCGGCCGCGGTGTTGGGCGCATGGCGTGGTATGCCCCCTGCCAATGCGGAGGCGCTAGAGCATCTTATATTACGCGTGTCAGAAATGATTTGCGAATTGCCAGAGCTGCAAGAGCTCGATATTAATCCGGTCATCATCGACGAGTTTGGCGCGGCGGTCGTGGATGCGCGCGCCGTCGTCGGCAAGGCGGCTAGTAGCGCCGTCGGCAGTGGGTTAAATGCCAGAGGAACCCCCTATTCGCACATGGCGATTGCGCCCTACCCTAATGCATTTACCCAACATGTCGTGACCAGCGACGGAGTGATTTGCCAATTCCGTGCCGTGCGCCCCGAAGATGCCGAAATGCTGCAACAGTTCGTACGCAATCTATCCAGCGAAGCGCGGTATTTTCGCTTTCTTTCAACGATGGTGGAGCTATCACCATCCCTGCTTGCCCGCTTCACGCAAATTGATTATGACCGCGAGATGGCAATTGTTGCCACCGTCCACGAAGGTTCGCCCTACGAACGCGTCATCGGTGTGACCCGCTATCTGCTCAATGCAGACGCTGTTACGGCAGAATTCGCACTAGTTGTGGCCGATGATTTCTACGGCCGCGGCGTTGGTTCCGCGCTGATGACCGCCATTTGCGATATCGCCCGCAGCCGCGGGCTTGCTGCCATCATCGGACAAGTACTTGCAACCAACAGCAGCATGCTCAAGCTGATGAAGCGGCTTGGTTTTGTAGAGGATCGCGACCCGGATGATCCTGATTTACGCCGCGTCTTGCTCATGCTTTGATGTTTTTTTATGTTTGCCTAGACTGGTTTGAATAGTATTTATGCGGGCGTTTGCTTGGACATTTAATTTTTATACGAAGAACCTTTAGTGACAATCCGTATCCGGCAAATTTACCCTGATGATTTGGCGGCCGTAGAAAATATTTTTCTCGAGTTACGCCGCCAAACCTACACGTGGGTCGCGCCAGAAAAATTTCAACCGACCGATTTTGCTCAGCAAACGCAAGGGGAAAATATTCTGATCGCCGAGAATCATACGCACAGCGTTGTCAATCTCGATACTGATGGCGCTAAAGTCACCGCATGTACTTGTAATAGTGCCTGTACCTGCCTCATCAGCAGCAAGGTTGTTGGATTTATTGCTATTCAGGAGGAAGGCAAATTTATTCATCACCTCTATGTCGATTCTCGACAACAGAGGCTCGGAATCGGGCGCGCCCTCTTGCGCAGTCTGCCAGACTGGTGGAACGCGACCTACCAACTAAAATGCCTGCGCCTCAATCAACGGGCAATGACGTTCTATCACGCATGCGGTTTCATCGCCGCAGGCGCAGGCGTATCTGAGGACGGCGAATATATTTTGCTAGAGCATCACGCCATGAGTGGCGCCGAAAGCAATCGCGCCAACTGACACCAATGGACATCAATTCAGCACACACAAAGCCCGGGTTTACACCCGGGCCAATAATGAGCGCAAACCAGATTCGAGGACTAATGACGTTTCGAAACCAACTTCTCACGACCCACCCAAATCAACAGGGCGATGAGAAATGCATAAGGCAGCATTGACAACAGATCTGCATTCGCACCTTCAAAAAACGGATTGTGCAAGACTGACCAGTCGGTGATGGATTTGTCAAAATCGGTCAACACACCGGCTGTAAACGCAATGATGATACCGGCCAGCGCGCCACCCGCAATATAGCCCGATGACAACAACACGCCCGCGCCCCGATCACCAGCCGCGGCGCGCTCTTGCGCGCTGAGTTTGGCGTATTCAGGATGCTTGTTGCGGCGACGATCCACCAGCCAGCGCACCATGCCGCCGACAAAAATCGGCGCTGATGACGACAGCGGCAAATAAACACCGACCGCGAACGGTAACGACGACACGCCCGCCATTTCGAGAATCAGCGCGATCACGACGCCAAACATCACCAGTGCCCACGGTAACTCCTGATCGAGAATGCCCTTGATGATGTACGACATCAGCACCGCTTTGGGCGCATCGTATTTGCGCACCTCGGAACCATCGGGGCGTTTGTTATGCGTGCCGTTAATGCCCGGATCGACCAGATAAGCCACCGCGCCGGAATCGTCAACCAGATATTTTCCGGCCGGGCCCCCGACAATATCGGTCTTATGCCAGACGCGATACGTTTTCGCATCCTGCGCGGCTTGCGGGCCTTGCAACGCTGCCATCTCCATCAAGTTAGCCGCATTAGTTTGTAGGCCCGGGGCAACCTGCGCGATCGGTACATACACCGTGGAGGCATCATTTAATTTCAATAAAATGGGTCCCAGCAAAACGGCAGACGCCAGCGCGCCACAGAGAATCGCATATTGCTGCAAGCGTGGTGTGGCACCGATCAAGAAGCCAGTTTTCAAATCCTGCGAAGTTGTGCCCGCATTACTTGACGCGATACAAACAATCGCACCCACGGAGAGTGCCGTGACGTAATATGGGCCACCCGTCCAGCCCACCAGTAGAAAAATGAGGCAGGTAAAAAGCAGTGTGGCAACGGTCATGCCGGAAATAGGATTGCTTGACGAACCAATTTCGCCGGTCAGCTGCGACGACACGGTGGCAAACAGAAAACCAAAAACCAGAATCAGCAACGCGCCGAGAAGATTCATGTGCAGCGGCGGCGACAGCATGATGATAATGACGATGCCGAGGCATCCGATCAGAACCCATTTCATCGGAATATCCTGGTCCGTTCGCTTATTGCTGGCTTCAGTCTTGACACCACTAAAACTGACAAAGCTCGAGCGAAGGCTGTGCCAGATAGTGGGTAAGGCACGGAACAGGCTGATGATACCGCCCGCCGCCACTGCACCGGCGCCGATGTACAGAACGTAGGCGCTGCGAATCTCATTCGGGCTCATATCGTGAATCAACTTCGCAGCGGGGGCAAGCGGGCCTGCCAGTGCATCACCAAAAAATTTTATCAGGGGAATCAGCAGCAGGTACGCCATCACGCCACCCGCACACATGATCGAGGCGATACGCGGGCCGATGATATAGCCCACCCCCAATAATTCTGGCGAAATTTCGGCACCAACCGAGCCGCCTTTTAATGGCGCGCCAAAAACTTTTTCTGGAACATCTTTCCAGCCTTTGAACGCCACATTCAGCGCTTTGTAAAGCAGCCCGACGCCAAAACCCATAAAAATCACACCTGCACGCCCATCGCTGGGAGTGGTGGTGGTGCTGGACACTTTTGACGCTTCTGCCGCCTTGAGCACTTCCGCGCAAGCAGTACCTTCAGGATATTTGAGCTTATCGTGTTGCGCCACAATCAGGCTGCGGCGCAACGGAATCATCATCAAAATACCCAACAGACCTCCCAGCACACCCACCAGCATGACGCGCGCAATCTCCAAATCAAAGCCTAAAATCAATATCGCCGGCATGGTCACGCCCAAGCCAAATGCGATCGACTCACCTGCCGAGCCAGCCGTCTGCACGATGTTATTTTCGAGGATTGTCGAATCGCGACCGCCGGTTTTCGAGATCAATCGAAACAGCGTAATCGCAATGACCGCCACTGGAATCGAGGCGCTCACCGTCAAGCCGACTTTCAGCACCAGATAAAGAGAAGACGCGCCAAATACCATGCCCAGCAACACGCCCATGATGATGGCGCGGAATGTGAATTCAGCCATGTTCGAATCACTGGGGATAAAAGGTTCAGGGACTGAACTGCTGGACTTGATGATGGATTCGGGCAGACTTGCCATATTAAGTGCTCTCCGGTTTGATTGTTCGGAACAGAATGCGCTGGCCTCATAAGCCGTTGCGTCACGATAGATTGAAAATGGTTGCATCAGGCCACTACGCTTACAACATCAAGCCAATCGTTATACCGGCCAGCCAAGGCGCGATGTTAACAGTAGCAGCCGCAATCAAACGCTTTTATAACAATGTCCTAACATTCTATCCGCCGCCGCACCCTCAAAGCTTGCCTAGCTCGCTTAAACCGGGATCCAAAGCGCCGGTAGCGCAGGCAAATTTCGCAGTACCTGCGCGAGCGAGCCATCGCGTACCAGTCCAGTTGCCATTTCAATATCGGGTGCCAGATAGCGATCCTGCGGCATGGCGGGGCATTGGGTGCGCAGCAATGCGTGCGCCGATTCAAGTGCGGCTGAAGTTTTTAGCGGACGTAAAAATTCTATGCCCTGCGCGGCAGCGAGCAGCTCTATACCGATAATGTGGGCCGTGTTGGCAATCATCGGTTGCAAACGGCGCGCCGCAAAGGTCGCCATTGATACATGGTCTTCCTGATTTGCACTGGTCGGCAAACTATCCACGCTAGCAGGGTGCGCGAGGGATTTGTTTTCAGACGCGAGCGATGCGGCAGTCACATGCGCGATCATAAAGCCGCTGTTGAGTCCGGCATCGGCAGTGAGAAATGGCGGCAATCGCGAGACGCTGCTGTCAATTAACATCGCGATACGGCGTTCCGCGATTGCGCCGACTTCGGCAATCGCAACCGCCATCGCATCGGCGACCAAGGCGACTGGCTCCGCATGAAAATTGCCGCCAGAAATTAACATTGCGTCTTCCGCAAATACCAGCGGATTATCGGTGACGGCATTGGCCTCCCGCAGCAACACGAGTGCGGCGTGACGTAATTGGTCGAGGCATGCACCAACCACTTGCGGCTGACAGCGCAAGCAATACGGGTCTTGCACGCGATCATCACCATCAAGATGCGAATTGCGAATGGCGCTGCCGCCAAGCAGAGCACGATAATATTTTGCAACATCGATTTGCCCCGGCTGACCGCGCAGCGCATGTATGCGCGGATCAAACGGGCCGTCACTGCCACGCGCCGCATCCACGGTGAGCGCACCGACGACGATTGCGGCTTCCAACACCGGCTCAAATTCAAACAACGCATGTAGTGCCAGCGCGGTCGATGTCTGGGTGCCATTGATTAACGCAAGCCCCTCTTTTGCACCGAGCTTGAGCGGGGCAATACCAGCCTTGAGCAGCAAAGGTGCGGCAGGCTGGCGCAACCCATCGACCAGCATTTCGCCCTCGCCCATCAACGCGAGCGTCATATGCGCGAGCGGTGCCAAATCACCCGATGCACCGACTGAGCCTTGCGAGGGAATGTAAGGCACCAAACCCGCGTTATGTACGGCAATCAATGTTTTAATAATTTCTACACGCACACCCGAATATCCACGGGCGAGACTAGCGGCCTTTAGCGCGAGCATCAGCCTGACCACGGCAGGTAGCAACGGCTTGCCGACGCCCACGCTGTGCGAGCGGATCAAATTGACTTGCAGAATATCGAGCTGCGCCTGACTGATGCGCTGATTAGCGAGCTTGCCAAAGCCGGTATTGACGCCATACACGGGCGCATCGCCTGCGGCGGCACGCTGCACCACGCGCGCACTTGCCCGCACGGCATCCCACGCAAATGAATCGATAGAAAGTACCTGACGATCGGCGTGAATCGCTTGCAATTCATCGAGATTGAAATAACCCGGCCGAATGTTCAATGCGGTTAATGGGGTTAATGCGTTCATGTAGACAACATCGGCATGATGAGACCCTGCCCGCGGGCACAGTCAATCGCGGCTTCATAACCGGCATCAGCATGGCGCATGACCCCGGTAGCGGGATCATTCCACAACACCCGCTCAATGCGTTTTGCGGCTTCGTCGGTGCCGTCACACACAATCACCACACCTGAGTGCTGCGAATAGCCCATGCCGACGCCGCCGCCATGGTGCAGCGAAACCCAAGTCGCACCACCGGCGGTATTCAACAGCGCATTCAACAGCGGCCAATCGGAAACCGCATCACTGCCATCTCGCATCGCTTCGGTCTCGCGGTTGGGGCTGGCGACCGAGCCGGAATCGAGGTGGTCACGACCAATCACGATTGGCGCTTTTAACTCACCACTTTTCACCATCTCGTTAAACGCCAGGCCCGCACGATGCCGGTCGCCCAAGCCAATCCAGCAAATCCGCGCAGGCAGACCCTGGAATGCGATTCGCTCACCCGCCATGTCTAGCCAGCGATGCAAGTCTTTATCGTCGGGAAAAAGCGCTTTCATCTTGGCGTCGGTCTTGCGAATATCATCCGGGTCGCCTGACAAGGCGACCCAGCGGAACGGGCCTTTACCTCGACAGAACAAGGGGCGAATATAGGTGGGCACAAAGCCGGGCACGTCAAACGCATTTTTCACACCTTGATCGAAAGCGACCTGCCGAATGTTGTTGCCGTAATCCACTGTCGGCACGCCCATTGCCTGAAAATCAAGCAACGCCTGTACATGCACCGCGCAGCTGGCCGCCGCCGCGTGGCGCAGCCCGGCATGTTGCGTCGCATCGCTTTGTCCTGCGCGCCATTGCACATTGGTCCAGCCGAGAGGCAGATAACCATTCACCAAATCATGTGCAGAGGTTTGGTCGGTCACGAGATCGGGGCGGATGCCACCTGATTTTGCACGCCGAACCAGCTCAGGCAAAATTTCTGCAGCGTTACCGAGCAAACCAATTGAAATGGCTTTCTTGTCATGTGTGTAACGGGCAACGCGTGCCAGGGCATCATCTAAATTTTCTGCCTGTTCATCCAGATAACGGGTCTTGATGCGCGCATCAATGCGCGATTGTTGACATTCGATATTGAGCGATGACGCACCCGCAAAGCTGGCCGCCAGCGGCTGCGCACCGCCCATGCCACCCAAACCTGCCGTGAGAAACCAGCGACCGCGCAAATCGCCACCATAGTGCTGGCGGCCCGCTTCTACAAAGGTTTCATAAGTGCCCTGCACGATACCCTGAGTGCCAATATAAATCCATGAACCCGCCGTCATCTGGCCGTACATCATCAAGCCCTTGCGATCGAGCTCGTCGAAGTGTTCCCAGGTTGCCCATTTCGGCACCAGATTTGAATTCGCAATCAGCACGCGCGGCGCGTCTGTGTGTGTGCGAAACACGCCCACCGGCTTGCCTGATTGAATTAGCAAGGTCTCATCAGCTTTCAATGCCCGTAGCGCAACCAGGATAGCTTCGTAACACTCCCAATTACGCGCCGCCTTGCCAATACCGCCATAGACCACCAGCGCATCCGGGTTTTCCGCCACCTCGGGATCAAGATTATTTTGCAGCATGCGATAGGCCGCTTCAATCAGCCAGTTGTGGCAAGCGATGTCAGTGCCGCGAGGCGCACGCACGGGGTGAGGTGTTGCGGCTTTTCGGATGGCGGATAAATCGTTCATGCGGAACCCCTTGGCTAAACTTAAATGAACGCGAATTTTGCGCCTAATGTGCATAAAGAGTACTTGTCTAGACAAGTGTAGTCAAGTATTCTCTCAGCCATGTCCACATTGCGCCCGACAAACGCCGCACCCTACGCACAGGTAAAACATTATCTGAAAGCGCAGCTTCAGAAAGGCCGCTGGCCGCCGGGTGCTTTGATGCCATCAGAAGCTGAACTGGTGGCGGAGTTCGGCGTGAGCCGGATGACGGTCAATCGTGCGTTTCGGGAATTGCAGGTCGAGGGCTTGGTGGAGCGCGTGCAGGGGGTCGGCACGTTCGCCGCGCAATTGCATCGAGTGTCATCGACCCTGACGATCCGCGATTTACACAGCGAAATCGAAGCGCGCGGCCACACTCATCATGGTGTGGTGCATCTGGTGCGGGAGGAATCGGCCACTGCGGTATTGGCAAAAAAGCTCGGGCTTGCTAAAGGCGCGACTGTATTTCACACCCTGATCGTGCATCACGAAAATAATGTGCCCTTACAGTGCGAGGATCGTTACGTGAATCCCGCCTGCGCGCCAGATTATTTGAGCGTGGATTTCACGCAGACGACGCCAACCCATTATCTGTTGGAGGTGGCGCCACTGTGGGAAGCACAATATTCCATCGAGGCGAGCGAGCCCACCGCGCGCGAGGCAAGATTACTGGGTATTGGCCGCCGTGACGCCTGCCTGATTATAGTGCGGCGCACCGTCAGCCGAGACGTACCGATTACGGTCGCGAGATTAGTGCATCCGGGATCGCGCTATTTGCTCGAAGGACAGTTCAAGCCATGATTCAAACCCCGAAGCCTGCGATTATTAGAGTCGATGATGTTGCACCGCAATCATGGAAAAATGGCGGCGGTCAGACGCGAGAATTATTGATGTGGCCTCGTGTGGACGCATCCTGGCAAATACGAATTAGCTTGGCCGACATTGAACGTAGTGGGCCGTTTTCAGCGTTTCCAGAGGTAGAACGTTGGTTCGCCGTGGTGGAAGGTGCCGGGGTGAAATTGTCGTTCACAAATGATGAAAAAATACTCACCCGTACCAGCGCGCCGCTATGTTTTGAAGGCAGTGAGCCACCCGATTGCGCGTTGATGGGTGGCCCCACACGCGATTTGAATTTGATGATCCGCGGCGGGGCAGGAAAAATGCAGCTTGCCTTAAATCGTCTGGCGTGGCGCACGTCAGCGACACAATGCGGCTTGTTCACAATGGCGGCAGGCTTCATACATGTTGGCGCAAAGGCAATTGAACCTATTAGTCCCATCGGTCCAATTCCCGCGTATTCACTGGTTTGGTTTGATACTGCGCCTGCAGACCCATTAATTTTTGAAATGCTGCATCCATCAAGCCAGGCCCTTGGCTGGTGGCTGAGTTTCACGTCCGCCGCACCCAAGACGCACAGGCCATGAGTACACTTTGGCTTAACGCCCGGATCGCCTGCATGACAGATGATCGTCCGTGGGGATTGATTGAGCGCGGTGCAATCATTAGCGATGGCGCAAACATCATCTGGGTCGGCATGGAGGCTGAATGCCCTTCAGCTTTAATGCAACACGTCACCACGAGGCACGATCTTGGACACCGTTTGCTCACGCCCGGCCTGATCGATTGCCACACACATCTGGTGTACGGCGGCGACCGCGCGGGCGAATTTGAACAGCGGCTGCAAGGGGTCAGCTATGAGGAAATCGCGCGCAGCGGCGGCGGTATTCGCGCGACGGTATTGGCAACCCGCCAAGCGAGTGAGGCGTTGTTGTTTGAAAACGGCTGCGAGCGCGCACGCCAACTGATGGCTGCGGGGGTGACCACGCTGGAAATAAAATCGGGTTATGGTTTAACCGAGCTTGACGAGGCCCGATTGCTACGGGTGGCGCGCCGCGTCGGACAGGCATTGCAGATTACGGTTCGCACCACTTACCTTGCCGCGCACGCGCTTCCATCCGAATTCGATGGCCGCGCGGATGACTATATTGACGCGCTCAATGACTGGATGACGGCGCTGCATGCCGAAGGGCTGATTGATGCGGTGGATGCATTCTGCGAGCGTATCGGCTTTACTGCTGCGCAAACCCGACGGGTGTTCGAGCGCGCACGCGATTTGGGTCTGCCGGTTAAGTTGCACGCGGAGCAATTATCCGATCAGGGCGGTGCCGCGCTCGCGGCAGAATTCAGCGCGTTATCCTGCGATCACCTTGAATTTTTAAGCGCTAATGGGATCAGAGCGATGCAACAAAGCGGTAGCGTGGCGGTGCTGCTACCCGGTGCGTTTTATTTTTTGCGCGAGACTCAATTGCCGCCCGTCCAAGCGCTGCGCGACGCAGATGTACCGATTGCTATTGCCACTGATCATAATCCGGGCTCATCGCCCTGCCTGTCGCCGCTACTCATGCTCAATATGGCATGCACACTTTTCCGGCTCACGCCCGAAGAGGCCTTGCGCGGTATGACGGTCAATGCTGCGCGCGCGATGGGCTTATCAGCCAGTCGCGGGACCATTGAAGTCGGCAAGCGCGCTGATTTCGCAATATGGGATGTGCAAAATCCCAACGAGCTGGCCTATTGGTTTGGCCGCAATCCTTGCTCGAAAATTGTGGTTGGCGGAGCGCTGCTTATTCCACAAATGATGTCATGAATTAAGCGATGAAAGAATCCATGAGTGGGACTGTATTCGCCTTGCATCCAGGCTCTGTGCCGTTGCTGGTCAGTTTGCCGCATGTCGGCATCGATATCCCGGAAGAGATGCGCAAAAACTTTATGCCGCGCGCACTGGCGACGGAGGATACCGACTGGCATCTCGACAAACTGTACGACTTCGTACACGAAATGGGCGCGAGTTTGATCGTGCCGAAATTCTCGCGCTATGTGATTGACCTTAACCGCCCCCCAGAAAATATGCCGATGTACCCGGGCACCAACAACACTGAGCTGTGCCCTACCCGCTTCTTCACCGGCGATGGGCTTTACAGGCAAGGTTTAGCGCCTGATAAAGCCGAAATTGCGCGACGGCTCGCGAGCTTCTGGCGACCGTATCACGACGCATTGCGCGCTGAGCTTCAACGCTTAAAATCGATACACGGTTATGTTATTTTGTTTGATGGGCACAGCATCAAATCAGAGTTGCCGTGGCTCTTTGAAGGCCGCCTACCCGATTTGAATCTCGGCACAGTCAACGGTCAAAGCTGTGCGGTTTCACTTCGCGCGGCACTCGCGAATGTGCTGCGATCCCAATCGCGATATTCAGAGGTCGTTGATGCCCGCTTCAAAGGCGGCTACATCACCCGGCATTACGGGCGGCCCGAAGATCGCGTGCATGCGGTGCAGCTTGAAATATGTTGGCGCTGCTACATGTTGGAAAGCGCACCGTTTTTATATGATGAGACGCTGGCGGTACTAGTCGACCCGATATTGAAAGCACTGATTCAAACCATGGTCCATTGGCAACCGGGCGATAAACGAGATGTTTAGTTATGTCTAGCCCACAACGTTTATGGGCGCCACGCGCATGGCTTCCCGACGGTTGGCATGATCGCGTGCTGCTTACGATTAGCGCTAATGGACATTGGTCGGAGGTGACGACCAATGTGGCAGCGCCTGCTGATGCAATGCTGCTGGCAGGCACCGTCCTGCCCGGCTTGGTCAATGCGCACAGCCATGCGTTCCAACGCGCGTTTGCCGGGCTCGCTGAGCGTCGAGAAAATTCGACCGATAATTTTTGGTCATGGCGCGACCGCATGTATCGTGTCGCCGCCCGCATCACACCTGCACAACTTGAAGCTATCGCCGCACAGCTCTATGTCGAGCTATTGCGCGGCGGCTATACGCAAGTCTGCGAATTTCACTACCTGCAACATGATCCCGAGGGCGCCGCCTACTCCGATCCGTTGAGGCTATCATGGGCGCTGGCGGATGCTGCGCAATGCGCGCAATTAGGCCTCACCCTACTGCCCGTTTTGTACGAACGGGCGGGCTTCGATCAGCCACATCTGCGGCCAGATCAGCGACGCTTTGCCACCACCGCGGCCAGCGTGTGGTCAGCGCGTGAAGCGTTGCATCGCAGTCGCCGGCCTCTTCTAAACGCAGGCGTGGCCATTCATTCATTACGTGCCGCAACGCCGCAATCCATCGCAGCACTTCGTGAACTTGCCTTGGGCATGGACAATGGGCCGATTCATATTCACGTCAGTGAGCAAATGCGGGACGTTGATGATTGCATCGCCACTTTAGGCGCTCGTCCCATCGAATGGCTTGCGCGCGAAGGGCTGCTCGACGCACGCTGGCAATTGGTACATGCCACCCATGCCGTTTCCGCCGAAATCGAGTCGGTCGCACGGGCCAGCGCCGGCGTGGTGATCTGCCCCAGCACCGAGGCCAATCTGGGCGATGGCTTGTGCGATTTACCCTGCTGGCTCAAAAGCCGAGCGCCGCTGTCGATTGGTTCTGACAGCCATGTGACCCGCGACTGGCGCGAAGAATTGCGCTTGCTGGAATACGGTCAGCGCCTCGCCAAACAGCAGCGCAATATCAGCGCCTCACCGCTTACTGGGTGGCCCGCAACAGCCGAATATTTGTGGGCCCGCGCGCAATCTGGCGGTGCCGTTGCGGCTGGATTTAAACAATGGGGCCTATGCGTCGGCGCGCGCGCAGATTTACTGGTGATGGATAAAAACGACGCCAGCCTAATCGGCGTGCCCGCGGCATATTCATTGGACTGCCTCCTGTTTTCAAGCCCCGCCAGCCCCTGGCGAGATGTGTTGGTGGCGGGAAAATGGTCGGTGCGGGCACATCACCATGCGGGGGCGCAAGCGATTGCAGAGAGATTTGGCGACGCCATGCGGGCACTATGGATAGACAAAGAATGAAAGTCTGAAGCGCTTTATTCGCTTACGCTCATTCCTCTGCAGCACGTTTAAACTTACAGCTATTAGGCTGTCACAAGATCACCGCGATAGATTTCTCCACGCGGTTGCGCTAGTATTTAGTCACTACTGTAGATCGTTATTTTTGTAGGCTTGTCGAATCCGTCGAAGGAGCAATCCATAAAAAAATTTACGTGTCCGCGCTGCCATAAAAACTCAATCTCAATCTGGCAAAAGGCTTGGATGGGAGGGATGCGCGGCATGGACTCGTGCGATGAATGCGGAGCGCGATTATGGATACCCGTTTTGTGGAGGTTGCTAAGCCTTTCCCCCTTTTTCGGATTGCTGGCAGCAAGCAATTGGCTGGGCCTTGATTTGCGAAACAATCCGTGGATGTATGTTGGCAGTTTTAGCTTGTGTATTGTCTTGCAATTGTTTGTTGCACCCGTGGTAACGACACCGAGAAATATCGCGGACCAAAAACTTAAACCCCTTGATTGACGGCTGCTTTCAGGCGTATTTGCTCCGAAAACCGCGCTGGTGATAGGGTTTTAAATTTTTTCAACAGAAAACGGCTATTGCTCCAAGTTCTGCTTCAAACTCTGTTTATACCGCTGCCGCGCCGCTTCTTCTCTCACCACCTCATCGATTTCTTTAATCAAACCTTTCACGTCCGCCTTCTTTTCGTCGCGCGCAAAGAAACCGGTAAGCGGCGTGTCGGGAAGTAATTTGCCGGTTTTATAAATCGCCCAAATTTCACGACCATAGTCGGTCTTGATGAGTTCAGGCGCGAACCGACCGAACCAGATGGCCAGATTACTGACATCGCGTTCCAGCAGACTGGCCGCGCTGTTATTGCCGGCCGCATCGATGGCTTGCGGCAGGTCTATGATCACCGGGCCGTCACCGTCTACCAACACGTTATATTCAGATAAATCACCGTGGATAATGCCTGCACACAGCATGCGAACGACTTCGCGGATTAGTTTTTGATGATATTCGCGCGCTTTTTCAGCGGTTAGTTCGACGTCATTAAGTCTGGGCGCAGCGTGGCCGTTTTCATCAGTCACCAGCTCCATCAGCAGCACGCCATTCAAGAAATTGTAGGGCTTGGGCACGCGCACGCCCGCGGCGGCGAGGCGATGCAGCGCATCAACTTCGGCGCTTTGCCATGCTTCTTCCTGCTGCTCGCGGCCAAATCGGGAACCTTTTTCCATGGCGCGGGCGCGCCGACTGTTTTTTACCTTGCGGCCTTCGGTGTATTGCACCGCCTGGCGAAACGCGCGCTTATCGGCTTCTTTATAGACTTTGGCACAACGAATATCTTCACCGCAACGCACCACATAAACGATAGCTTCTTTGCCGCTCATGAGCTGGCGGATAACCTCGTCGATAAGACCTTCTTCGACCAAGGGCAGCAATCTTTGCGGGGTTTTCATGGCGTCTTTTTGTGGTGTTTGAGCGATTTAGCGAATGCATTAATTTTACTAGGCTTTGTTCGCTTTCGTACCTTTCGTTGCGTTGGACTATTACCGATCTTCGCACCCTATCGGTCTTCGTACCAATAGGCGCGGGTAAATTTTTCCACCCGGCTTTTGTCACGCAGCATCCAGAACGCCACGCGCGGCATTCGCGTGAAAAAGTGCCAATCACCATGCTTGTCAAACTTGCGTGTGGAGGTGATGGCGCGCACACCTTTGGCCCGGCCAAACCGCTGACCGCGCGTGCGACCGAGGCGCTTCAAATCGACCAATAGCTGAATGTCCTCGGCATACAAAAGGCGTTCATCGTAGCCACCCACCGCCTCAAAATCATTGCGGCGGCAAAACACCACACCCGCATCAACGCCCATCGTATAGGCCACCGGAAGCGCGGCCAGCCACGTCGCCAGCAAACCGATCGACCAGCGATCAGGATGTACCTTGGTTGACCCCACAATCACCCGACCCGACCGCATCACGTCGTCAATCGCGTTAAAGGTCGCAGGGTGAATACGCGAGTCAGCGTCGATAAAGCATACGATCTCACCGGTCGCAATTGCAGCCCCGCCGTTGCGCGCCGCCGCAATCGCGCGCTGCGTCACAGTGGCAACACGGCAGCCGCGCTGATGCGCAATCGCAGCCGTTGCGTCAGTAGATGCGTTATCCGCGACAATCACTTCGATCGCGTCAGGCCCGCCACGGTAAACGCGGCGTGCTACGTCCACGGTGTCAAGCAGCGCGGCCAGCCAGCCGGCTTCGTTGTAGGCAGGAATGACGAGAGAAAAGCGCAGCGCGCATGCCGGGCTAAGCAGAGGCGGCGGCGCGGCGGCAATTTCTTCCAGCAATAGTTGCGGCTGATCTGGTCGCCGCTGGTCAAGTAACTCATTTGAAGACGCTTCCAACGCCAACTCCGTTCCTGCAAATTTTATTGATGTTCCCAAATAATGCTGCCCTGTGTGGCAGACGCATTTTTTGCCGCAGTGTTGCCCGCATTTCAATCATGCTTGAAAATACCTCAGTGGCCTTGCTGGGATTATTATATTTTGCGCTTTACTTGAGCGCATTCGCAGTTGCGCTCAGGGTGGCGTTCGTGCAAGTTCGGTAGTTGCACCGATTGTTGCGTTCCTCGCTGTAGTGGTCTTAGCATTTATTGATGCATCTTTCTTTGCGTGATCCAAGCGTCGCATCTCCGCATTAAGTTCTGCGCCGAGATCTGCCAGCAACCCATTGATTTGAGGCTCTCGCAACAGCAAATCAGCCTTCGCCAAATGCACCCGCGCTGATGCCGTTTCGCCGAGCGCGGCCTCGGCTCTCGCCAGGCCCAGATAAGTGCGCGCGGTGTATTGAGCACCGTGACCATTCAACGTCATGCCTGCCAGAATCGAATTGAAATCCTTTTTTGCCAAGGCGAAATTGCGCCGTGCCAAAGCGAGCTCGGTACGCGCGAGCATCGCTTCACACCACCACAGACTGTTGCGGGCCTTGCGCGCATCCAACGTTTCAATCGCGGCGTTGAGGGGCGCCAGCGCGCGCTCAAATTCACCGCTTCGCGCCAGCGCGCTTCCGTACACCACCCGCGCGCCCACCGTGGCTTTTTCTATTGCCGCGTAGGGCTCCACAATTTTGATGGCTTCAGCAAAGCGCCCTTCAGCGACCAGCATGCCCGCATAAACAATATTCGCGTCGCTGGTGCGCGGATCATCCGGGCCCAGCTTGGCGGCGATTCGGGCACGGGCGTCGTTGATGAGTCTCATACCCTCATCGCGCCGTCCTGTCATATGCAGAAACCATGCCAGCATACTCTCCGCATACACGCTGGCGGGTTGCTGCGGCCCGCCGCTACGTCTGACATTGATTGCGCCTTCGCGCAGCATGGGCTCGGCGGCAATAAAATTGCCACGCATGACGTTAATCGTGCCGCGCAGCATGGATACCCACGCGGCATCAAAGTTATCTTTGCCGCGCGTTTCGGATAACACGGCGCTGGCTTCTGTTAACGCGCCGTCAGCGGCAATAAAATTGCCGCGCGCATTGTATGCCATGCCAAGATCACCGAGCGCTGTACCAAATTGTTTGGCGATGCCGCGGACATTATCAGCCACCATGTTCGCCTCAGTGCCGCTAGGATTGACCGGCACTGCTTTGAAATTCAATGACATTAAGGTGGAATTCACAGCCGTGGGGGTAGCAGTGAATGGCCGAATAATTTCAACCGCGCGCGCCGCTCTATCGACCGCGATATCTAGGTCGCGCCGGCGCCATACGGTGGATTCAAGACGGAGCAACTCGGCGAACAAAAGGCTTTTTTCCTGTTTTAAATCGTTAAGTATTTTTTTAGCTTCCGACGTCAACGCAAATACGCGGTCATCGTCGCGGCGTGTGCCATTGAGTTTTTCCGCCACATCTGCCAGCGCCTGCGCGTATTCCATTGATCCTTTGCCAAATGATTTTTCAACCAGCGGCAGCCGAGCGCGATTAAGTTCGGTCGCTTTTGTCCAATCACCCAGATGGACGTACATGGTGCCCAAGGTCGCGAGCACATCAGATTTTGCATCCGGAAACTCCAGCAGCGATTTATCAATGCGCTCCGCACCGCGATCCAGCAACTCACGCGCGGTGAGTCTGCGCGCGGCTTCCGGGTCGGCCTGATCCACTGAATTGGCCGTGAACAAACCGGACAAAAACTGCTCAACCGCATGTGCGCGCGCGCCTTGCTCGCGAGCAACTTCAGCTTCCGCTTCAGCACGCTTGGCTTGAATCACCGACGTAATCGTGCCCGCCACCATGGCAAACACCGCGACCGCGGACAGCGTCACCACGGTACGATGCCGCGCCAGAAATTTACGCGCCGCATACCAGCTGCCGTCTGATCGTGTTTCGATCGGATAGCCCTGTAGCCAGCGCGTGATGTCGTTGGCAAACGCTGCGACCGTGGCATAGCGCTCCTCCGGCTTTTTCTTGAGTGCTTTCAGGCAAACAATATCGAGGTCCCCTTCCAGCTGCTTCGCTGTTTTTAGTGGGAGCGAGCCGTCGGCATTTGTCCGCTTCCGCAGCATCTGGCTGGGCTTGGCCGCGTCAACCGCCAAAATCGCTTCTTCCAGCTCGCCGCGCGTGCCGCGCTTTAATTTGTAGGGACGCACGCCACTCAATAATTCATAAAGCACCACACCGAGCGAATAGACGTCTGACGCCGTGCTGATGGGCGCGCCTAGAATCTGTTCGGGCGAGGCGTAATCGGGCGTCATCGCCCGACCGGTCAGCTCTGTAAGCGCGCTTTCGCTAGTCTCGTTACCGGTCATGAATTTGGCAATACCAAAATCTAGCAAGCTCACCGCGCCGGCTGGCGTTACTAAAATATTTGAAGGCTTTAAGTCGCGATGCAGTACCAGATTGTTATGCGCGTATTGCACCGCAGATAAAACCTGGCCAAACAATTCCAGGCGCTCGCGGATGCCCAGCTTTTTTGAGATGCAGTATTCGGTGAGCGGCAAGCCTTCAACATATTCGAGCGCCAGATAGGGCTGGCCCGTGGCGGCAGCGCCTGCATCGTAAAGCCTGGCAATGTTGGGGTGCGTTAGTGCGGCCAAAATATCGCGCTCGCGGTCGAACCGCTCCGCAAGTTGCCGCTGGAATGGGCCCGCATGCGGAAGCTTGAGCGCTACCGTGCGTTTGAGCGTGCCATCAGAACGCTCCGCCAGCCATACCGCGCCCATACCGCCCAAACCTAATTCACGAATCAAGCGATAGGGGCCAATCGCTACATGGGCGCGCAGCACCCCTGCGTTGGCGCCGCCTGCGCGAGAGGTACCACCTGCTGTGTGATCCGATATTTGGGAATTGCTATTTTCGCTTTGTCCCACGCCCAAGGCAGCATCAAGGTTGGTAAATGCGGGCAACGATTGCAGAAATTCCTCTGCATCGAGCGCGGCATGTTCGGCAAGCAGCTCGGACAAGGCGGGCTGCAGGTGCGCGTGTTCGGCCCCTAGATTTTTAAGCCAGGCGGCTTGTTCTGCCTTCGGTATTTCCAGCGCAGTATCGAGCAATTTGAACGCTTGTTGCCAATCATGGGCGGAAATTTTCAACAAATGCCCCGAAGTGATTGCAAAAAACCTGAGTGGTTGCAATTAACTGAATTCATTTTGCTTGAAAAGGAAACGAGCTAAGTTGTAGTTCGGCGTCGGCCAGCAGCTTGAAGGATTTGCATGACCACTGATTAACTTCTATTCGATTGATGACCACCCTCTCCAACGAAATATTTACGTCAAAGCCGACATCGCTCCAAATTCATTTCAGCGCGCGGTATAGAAACAAGCGCGCCTTTTCCCAATCCCGCTCTACCGTGCGAACGCTCACACCCAGCGATTCTGCAATTTCATCTTCGCTCATACCAGCGAAATATCGCATTTCCACCACCTTCACCAGTCGTGGATCAATCGTCGCTAGCTCATCGAGCGCGTCGTTGACCATGATGACTTCATCTTCGCGCACGCTGGCGGAATCGGAAATATCGGTATTCAGCGTCACATGAAGCGCATTGCCGCCATGTCGATCTGCCAGGCGACTACGAATCAAATCCACCACAATCGAGCGCATCACGCGCGCGGCGTAGGCCAGAAAATGCGGTCGATCCTCGACCCGCAGGTCACCGGTGCGTAAAAAACGAAGATAGGATTCATGCACCAGCGCCGTCGTGTCCAGCACCGTCATTGGTGCAGAACGGCGCAGCTTGGCTCGCGCCATCAATCGGAGGTCGTCATAGAGCACCTCAAACAAGCGATTCATCGCTTGAGGGTCATCATTTTTTGCGGCAAGCAACAAACTGGTGACGTCACTCATGACAAACCTTGATTCAAACGCCTTGATGCGGAGGACGGTGGACTGTTTTTGTTGTTGGTGCCCAGGACCGGAATCGAACCGGTACGAGGGGTTTAGCCTCGACGGATTTTAAGTCCGTTGTGTCTACCTGTTTCACCACCCGGGCATTTATTGATGTTACTTGGTTTGTGACAAAAACTCACGAAATCATTGCGGAAATCATCATCTGACGATTAAGTATTCAATGCCCAAAAAGCCGGGCGGCATAAATACCCAAACCCGTCGCGACACTGGCAAATCGGTCACCCGTAGCTTTTTTTGCATCGGGAAATGACGCGGCAATGGCATCGTTGAGCGACATTAGGCCAGTTGAGCCGCCTGTAAAGTAAATTGCGTTGATCGCGTCCGGGGCGACACCGGCCATGCACACGGTCTCGCGCGCAGCGGCGGCGATTTTTTCAATTTTTGAGCCGAGTGCTTCGGTTTGGTGTGTTTCTGAAAACGAAACGGATAGATTTTCCTCGACGTTCGCGAGTGCAACATCGGCCCGCCCGGTCGTTGAAACATCAATTTTTATGGTTTCTGCCGTTGCGGCTAATTCGTGGCCCAGCTGGCGCGAAATCACGTGCATCAGCCGCCGATAGCGCAGTTGGTCTGCATACATCGCGGTCATTTCACGAAGTTCTGCGACCCGGTTATGGGCGTATACGGTGTTGATTAAATGCCACGTCGCGAGATCAAAATAGACCGACGACGGCACTTTTCGCGCGCCCTGATGGCTGGGGCCAAGCGAGCCGAGTCCCAGATGCGGCATGATCGCCGCCAAATTCACGGCAAAATCAAAGTCGGTTCCCGCCACATGGATGCCATGGTTTGCCAAAATATCGGGCTTACGATCCAACTTTTCGCACTGCTTTGGCCCAACCCGCACAATCGAAAAATCTGAGGTGCCACCACCAATATCGGCGATCAGAACCAGCTGCTCGCGATCAATAGTGGATTCATAATCGAGTGCTGCCGCGATTGGTTCAAACTGAAACGCAATATCAGTGAAGCCAGCCGCAAGGGCCGCCATCTTTAAAGCGTCCTCCGCTTTTTTGTCGCGCACGTCATCGCCATCCACAAAATAAACCGGGCGACCCATCACGACCCGCGTAATCTTCCCCGCAGACTGGCGCTCTGCGACCTGCTTCAAATGGCGCAAATACGCTGTCACCACGTCCATGTATTTGACCGCCTGCCCGTGGCCGATTTCAGTCGAAGTTTCAATTAAATCCGAGCCCAGAATACTTTTAATCGAGCGCATCAGGCGGCCGTCATAGCCGTCCACATACGCCGCCACCGCCTCGCGCCCATAACAACGCGTTCCATCCTCGACGTTATAGAAAACAGCGGTCGGCATAGACGTGAAGCCGGGCTCCAACTCAGCCAGCCGCAGTGATTTTTTAGCGGGTGAATTCGATGGATGCTGGGGAAGCGCGACCGCAGAATTGGATGTGCCGAAATCGATAGCGCAAAAATCTTGGTGGCGCATAGAGCCGTTTACGTCAATTTAATTGGAGAGCGAGTTTATAGGCGAGTTAGAACAAATTAGCGCATAGGAAAAAACGCGGTCTCCTAGGTCGTCAGGCTACTTATCCAATACCAAACCTATGCTTGCCTTTTTTGAGATGCTTAAAGGTCAGCAAGCGGTGTGAGCGGCGTTGGCGAAAAACAAAGCCAGTGCGCAAGCACAAACCAATTTGTCCGATACAACTCAGGTGGCCAACACGCGATCTTCAGTATCAAACTTGAATGCCAACCATCCTGAATCGATACTAAATAAGCCACATTCAGGACCTAACCAATATACAAAATCGTATTTGCGAAAGTACGCCGTCGGAGCGGCCGTTGACAGCAATGAAATGATTTTCGGCCAAAGCATACCTTTTAATTTTTACCTTTCAAGCAAATTGTCGATCATTTGAACGCGGATGGGTTCAGCGAATCGCGCCTTAACGCTGTCTTTCCACATCGCGCCAAATAGAATTTACAAATATTGCCAATGACTCAAAGGGCACAAAACTTACTTCGGGTCGTGCAATTTTTTATTTCGCAAAGTCCCTATGACCACCATTAAGATTAACGAGCGTTTCAGCGCAAAAACACCCTGAAACACCCGCTAAATAAAGAGCTTTCGCATTCAGAAAAAAATCTACTGCATATGTTGCCCACCATTGATCGCAATATTTGCACCGGTGATAAACGCGGCTTCGTCAGACGCCAAATACGCGCATAAACCGGCGACTTCCTCAGGTTTGCCCAAGCGTCCGATGGGTATCTGCGGGATAATTTTGGTATTCAGCACATCTTCAGGAATGGCGGTAACCATGGCGGTGCCGATGTAGCCGGGTGAGATCGTGTTGACCGTAACGCCTTTGCGCGCCACTTCGAGCGCGAGCGATTTACTAAACCCGTGCATGCCGGATTTGGCCGCCGAGTAGTTAGTCTGGCCGAATGCGCCTTTTTGGCCGTTGACGGATGAGACGTTAATTACACGACCCCAGCCTCGCTCGACCATGCCGTCGATAACGGGCTTGGTCATATTAAAAACGCTATCGAGGTTGGTGCCAAGTACGACGTCCCAGTCCACTTTGGTCATTTTTTTGAATGTCATATCGCGGGTGATACCGGCGTTATTAATCAAAATATCGATCGGACCAATTTCTTTTTGAATTTTCTCAATCCCCGCCGCGCAAGACGCGAAATCTGCCACATCAATGGCATAAGCATGCACATGAAAATCTCGTGCAGCCATGTCTTTGAGCCATTGATCGGCCTTGGTGTTTGACGGCGAATAGGTGACCACGACTTTGATGCCCATTCTGGCTAACTTCATGCAAATGGCTTCACCCAAACCACCCATTCCACCGGTGACAATGGCAATCCGTTGTGTTGCTGACATGGTGTTTCTCCTCGTTGGTTTTTTAATTTCGATTTGACTTCTTACTACCGGATTTTCAGGCTGATTTTTTGATTCCTTGATAACCTTATTTTAACTATTTCTAAAAACCGCCTACGACCGTAATTTGTTGACGGCAGTTTATCGTTGGTCAAACTATTGGTTTTTTTCACGAACATAGCGGCCAGGCGCAGGCTCAATCGGCGGAAACTGCGCATTGCCAATAGAGGGGTTCGCATCAATCATGCGGCCACTTTTTTTGCCCAGCCACGCAGCCCAATGCGGCCACCAGCTTCCGGGAACTTCTTTCGATGATTCGAACCATTTTCCTGCGCCTGCGGCAGTCAAATCGGCATGATCTGTGGGTTTATTCAACCAGTAGCTGCGCTTGTTTTTGGAAGCTGGATTGACCACACCGGCGATATGCCCCGCAGCACCCAAGACGAATTCGACCTGACCGCCGAGATAGCCCGCGCTGGCAAACGCCGTGCGCCACGGCACAATATGGTCCTCGCGCGCAGCAAATACGAATGCCGGCATGTCGACCCTGCTGATATCAATCGACACGCCGCACATGGTCAGCTTGTCCGGCTTGACGAGGTTATTTTCAAAATAAGTGTTGTGCAGGTAATAGCAATACCACGGGCCTGGCAGATTGGTGCTGTCGCCGTTCCAGAACAAAAGGTCAAACGGCGGCGGCTTTTTACCCTGTAGATAATTATTCGATACATAACTCCACACCAGATCATTTGCGCGCAACGAAGAAAACGCGAAGGCGAGCTCTGTGCCGTTGACGATCCCGCCCGCACCGACTTCACTTTCGCGGCGCTTTACAAACGCCTCGTCAACATAGGCGTCAATATCACCGACGTCTGAAAAATCGAGGAAGGTGGTGAGGAAGGTGGTGCTCTCCACCACGTCGTGTCCCATGCGTTTTAGCACCGCCAGGGCAGAAGCGAGCATGGTACCGCCCACGCAAAAACCCAGCGTGTTTATCTTCTCGACGTTGCTGATTACCCGCACGGTATCAATCGCCTTGATCACCCCGTGCATCAAATAATCATCCCACGTCAGATGACCGTGCCGGGCGTTCACGTTTCGCCACGACATCACAAACACGGTGAAACCCTGCTGCACGGCATATTCGATGAATGAATTATCAGGACGCAAATCGAGAATATAAAATTTGTTGATGCACGGCGGCACCATCAGCAAGGGCCGCAGATATACGGTTGCTGTTTGTGGCGTGTATTGCAGCAGCTGGAAAATCTCGTTTTCATACACCACGCTGCCAGGTGTCATCGCGATATTTTCACCGACATGAAATGCGCTTTCATCGGTCATCGAAATATGGCCTTTTGCCATATCTTCCTTCAGATTTTCGATGCCTGCCTTGAGCGTTTCGCCCTGCGATTTCAATGCTGCTTCCATCGCATCCGGGTTGGTGATGAGGAAATTTGTTGGCGATATCGCGTCAAAGAGTTGACCCATGAAAAACTTCATGCGGTGCTTGGTTTGTGGGGCAACATCCGCTGCGTCGAGCGCATCAAGCATCAGCCGGGTAGTGCTCAGATAAGATTCGGCAAGATTACGAAACCCCGGGTTTGTTTGCCATCCTTGACCGCTGAACCGTTTATCTTTTTGGCTTAGAAGTGTGGTCACGTCTACCGCACCAGGGGTCGACACCAGATCAAGCAGGCGTTGATTCTCTGCTGTAATCCGTGCCTGCAAAAGCGCCATTTTTTCAGGCTCGGCCAGCAGCGCATCGGCGCATATTTTCCACGCCTCGTTAAAATTATGGGGCTGCTGAATTTCACTCATTTCATGGATCCAGCGCGTCCCCGCTTCTTGGATAGATGCAATGACGTTATTGATATCGATAGGGCTGGCGGTGGAATTCATTTACGATATGCTGACGAGAATTGATTAATGTGCAGTTTGCGACAGAATTGGACGCTTTGCACGCTCGCATCAGAAAATCAAATGATGAAGCGGCCTCAGCCACTGTTTCGTCATGATTTGCTCACAAATCGTTTCAACAAATCAAGTCATTGGGCTTTAAGAGACGCTAAAAGCAACCGCCCAAAGGAGTACCAAAATTTATATTGTTGTTGTTGCCTGGTTGTACGTCGTGCTCATGGTCGCGGTGATGCAAAGCTCACTGGTCGCGGGCGTGGTGACGTTCTTATTTTTCGGCATATTGCCGTGCGGATTGGTAGTGTGGTTGATTGGAACACCCGCTCGGCGGCATGCTGCGGCGCAACAAAAAAATGCGTCTCAATTAACCGAGGTAGCACCGGAATTAACGCCCGACAAAAATCTGAACACACCAGATCGAGGCGATACCGAGCGAAATTAACGCTATTTGCTGGAGCGTATCGGCAAGCGTGGCGCGCTTGTGCAAGCCGGGAATCAAATCCGCAATCGCGACGTAGATCATGCTGGAGGCAGCAAAACATAAAAATATGTTGGCGTATTCGTCAAAACTGCGCAGCGCAAAATACGCCAACACCGCGCCTACCAACGTGGCAAAGCTTGAAACCAGATTCCAGAACAGCGCGCGTCCACGGCTAAAACCCGAATGAATGAGCACCAGGAAATCGCCAAGCTCTTGTGGCAACTCGTGCGCAATAATCGCTACCGCGGTGACCACGCCCAATTTAAAATCTGCCAAAAAAGCGGCGGCAATCGCCAGCCCATCGGTGAAATTATGAAAGCCATCGCCAATGATGATCATCCACGCCGTCGTTTCCCGACCGGTGATCGATGGGTGGGAATGTGTGCCTGCATGCGCGGGCGTGTGGACGTGCCCTTGGTCGTGTTTGTGTCCTCGCGCGTGGATCGATGGTTTTGCGTTCGCGATAGCCGCTTCTGCCTGCCCCGCATGGTCGTGATTATGACGCCACAAGACCAATTTTTCCAACACAAAGAAGGCCATGATCCCGGCCAGAATCCAGGCTGCGGCTTGATGCGATTTCGCGCCCGACTCAAATATATGCGGTAGCAAGTCCAGAAACACCACGCCCAGCAAAGCGCCCACCGCATAGCTTACAAATAGCGGAATTAAACGAGGTTGAACCCGCCAAGCCAGCAACCCCGCCAGCAGCGCAGAGAGTGTGCTGCCCGCCAGGCAAGCAATGATGATATGGATAAGTGTCATGTGTTCAAAGGCGGGGGAGTCAAAGCGCACCACTAAATATTTTTGGTTTTCTACTTGGTGCCATCAGAAGACGCTCATTCGCCAGCAAAAAGAGCATATTCTGGGCCTGTAAAAAGCACGCCAAAACTTGGGTTCTATTTGCAACTTGATTGCATAAGTATAACACAAATGCTCTCTGACTTACACTATGCTTAAGACGTTTTGATAACCGTCAGGTTTGAAGTCGACGGTGTCGCTTACGAAAAGGTGATGAAAGTCAAACGACTTACGCCGGCGGAAATGGGGGTGTTTTCCAGCCCCGGTAGCAAAGCGCCGTATCCCTGGTTTGCTGCGCCCTATTACCCCTTTAATCGGCCGATCGGCCAACCTATTTGAGAGCGACTATTGCTCAATCCAAATAACCCCCGCCATCCGCCCCGTGCTGCGACCGGCCATGCCTTCTCGTCGATAGGAAAAAAAACGTGACGGCTCACTTGCTGTGCAGAAATTGCCACCATAGATCCGCGTCACTCCCGCTCTGGTGAGACTCAAGCGTGCAAGGGCGTAAATATCGGCCATAAACTTGTCGGGATGCTCATCGCCACGCAGCAGGAAACATGCCGCGGCAGCGGAATCGCGCGAAACAAACGCCTCATATACATCCTTGCCCACCTCAAATGCCGATGGCCCAATGGCAGGGCCTAGCCATGCCATGATGTTACCGGGGGCAACCGCCATGGCCGCTACCGTATTTTCCAAAACGCCCGCGGCGAGGCCACGCCAACCGGCATGCGCAGCGGCGACATGCTGGCCGCCATCATCACAGAACAAAACGGGCAAACAATCGGCCACCATGACGGCACAGGGAATGTTTGGTTGATCGGTGACGACTGCATCAGCCTCGACCGCTTCCGTTAAATCAATGATGTCGTCTGCCACGACGACTCGGCACCCGTGTACCTGATTGAGCCATTTCGGCGCGCGTGGTAAAAGTGCCGCCAATCGTCGGCGATTTTCATCAATCGCGTCTGGCTGATCACCCGAAGAACGACCCAGGTTTAGGCTGGCCAAATCGGCTTGGCCGGTATTAACGCTGACGCCACCGTGGCGAATGGTGAAGAGAGCCCTTACAGTAGCAGGCTGCGGCCAGTTGGGGAAAATTAAATCAGTCGGATTGAAACGGCTGACGCGATCACCGCCATCGCTGCTCATTCTACAAACCGCGCACGAATTCGATCAGTGCCAGCATGTCTTCTGGCAACGGCGCTTCAAAGGTCATTGATTCTGCGGTGACAGGATGTTCCAGCGTGAGTCTGCGCGCATGCAGCGCCTGCCGCCCGAATGCGTTGAAGGTGTCGCGAACGTGAGCATCAATCTTGGTCATGGTCGGGCCGTAGACAGGATCACCTTCCAGCGGAAAACCGATGGATTGTAAGTGGACGCGGATTTGGTGGGTGCGGCCGGTTTCGAGCGAGCATTCGAGCAGCGAATGAAATTCATAACGCTCCATCGGGCGGTAGTGCGTAACAGCAGATTTTCCGGCGTTCGACTCCCCCCGTCGCACATCGCCAATCACCGCCATTTTGGTGCGCTCACGAGGGTGACGATCAATCGGTGCGTCAACTTTACCGCTGTCTTTTACATAGCCGCGCACCAGCGCGTTGTAGATGCGTTTCATGGTGCGCGCCTGCAATTGGCGCACCAGCGAGAACTGTGCACCCTCCGTCTTCGCGGCCACCATCACGCCGCTGGTATCTTTATCGAGCCGATGGACAATGCCCGCCCTCGCCAAATTCGCCACCTGCGGATTGCGCGCGAGCAGGCCGTTCAGCAACGTGCCACTCCAGTTACCTGCGCCGGGATGCACCACCAAGCCTGCGGGCTTATTGATGACGATGATCGAATCATCTTCAAAAATAGCTTCGATGGGCAGCACCTCTGGCTTGAACGCCAGTTCCTCTTCACGCGGCGTTAGCGTTGCATAAATTATCTCGCCACCCAAGAGTTTGGTTTTCGGCTGGGTGGACAAGCCGTCCAGCAGAATAGAGCCCTCTTTAACCATTCCGGCCAGACGACTGCGCGAATAATCGGGAAACAATTCTGCCAGGCCTTGGTCAAATCGCAACCCCGCCATCGCAAGTGGCACCGTGAGCGTTACCTCGGGAACCGCGCTGGCGCTGTTGGGCTTTATATCCAACTTCGTGCCCGAGCTGGTGCCTAGTGCCACAGCCGACGTTACGGGAGTTCCAACTAGGGCTTGTGGCTCGATTGGGCTATAATCTTCATCTTCAAATTCGATTGGCATCTGCAAATTATGACACGTCGCTCACTCACATCCTTCCTCGTCACCACTATCGCCGTGTTGGGCTTGAGCTTGCTGGGCGCTTGCAGTTTTTTTGGTGAGAAGCTGAATGAGCAAAAAAACTGGAGCGTTGAAGAGTTCTACAAAAACGCAAAATCCGACCTGAATTCCGGTAATTATCCGGGCGCTATCAGGCTATATGAATCACTAGAGGCGCGCTACCCGTTTGGCCGCTACGCGCAGCAGGCACAACTTGACATTGCCTACGCTTATTATAAAGAAAATGACAGTACGCAGGCCGTCGCCGCGACTGAGCGCTTTATCAAATTGCACCCCAACCACCCCAATCTCGACTACGCGCTTTATTTGAAGGCACTCGCGTTTTTCAAGCCAGACCTGGGATTGTTCGGCGATTTGCTTAATCTTGATCCAGCGGATCGTGATCCGAAAGCGCTGCGTGAATCGTTCGAAGCGTTCAAAGATCTGGTGATTCGTTTTCCGGACAGCATTTATTCGGATGACGCGCGCATCCGCATGGCCTATTTAGTCAATACGCTGGCGCGACATGATGTTTCTGTCGCGCGCTATTACATGAGCCGTGGTGCGTATCTTGCGTCGGTCAATCGTGCTCAAAACGTGCTTCAACGTTATCCGCAAGCACCCGCGATCCAAGAAGCGCTAGAAGTCAGCGTGGAAGCTTATGAAAAAATGGGTTTGCCCGAACTAGCTTCTTCCTCGCGCCGGGTATTGGAAAAAAACTTTCCGAATAACGCGATGGTCGCTAAACCAGGCAGTTCGAGAGCCTGGTGGAAGCTTTGGTAAGTTCATGCAGCGGTTCGCCCATCGTGCAAATCAAACTGTGCTCGCCCTTATTCGATAGCGAGTAGCTGTAGCAATTGCTCTTGGGCGGCCTTACGCACACCTCGCGGGCCGCGACTAGGCTTCTTCCGTGTGTAACCGCCCTCCCCGTCCATTTCCCACGCTTGCGCGTTGTCCTTCAAATAAGGTGTGAGGCCTTCGCTGATCACACGTTTTTTTAGCTTGGGGTCGAGAATCGGAAAACATGTTTCGATGCGTCGGAAGAAATTACGCTCCATCCAATCGGCGCTCGACAGCATCACCCGTTCCTGGCCGCCTTCGCGGAAATAAAATATTCGCGTGTGTTCCAAAAATCGTCCTACAATAGATTGCACTCGAATGTTCTCTGACAATCCCGCCACGCCGGGCCGGAGCGCGCACACGCCGCGCACAATCAGATCAACTTTTACGCCTGCCGCAGATGCCCTATAAAGCGCCTCAATCACCACCGGATCAAGCAGCGAATTCATTTTGGCAATAACCGCCGCGCGCTTGCCCGATTTCGCCAGCTTGATTTCATTTTCAATCGAGGCAATCACGCGCTGGTGCAGCGTAAAGGGCGACTGCCAAACATGCTTCAACTTGGTCGCCTTGCCGAGACCGGTCAGCTGCACAAAAATTTCATTCACGTCAGCGCAAATGCCATCGTTTGATGTCAACAACCCAAAATCAGTGTAAAGCCGCGCGGTCCTCGGATGGTAATTGCCGGTGCCCAGATGCACATAGCGGCGTAATATTTTGCGGCCCTCGTCGCCAGTTTCAAACTCGCGCCGCACGATCAGGGCCATCTTTGCATGCGTCTTGTGACCGACCACACCATAGACCACATGCGCGCCCACCGCCTCTAGCTTTGCTGCCCAATTAAGATTTGCCTCTTCATCAAACCGCGCCATCAGCTCGACCACCACCGTGACTTCTTTGCCACGTTTGGCCGCATCAATCAGCGTTTCCATAATCGCTGAATCGGTACCGGTTCGGTACACCGTTTGTTTAATCGCGACCACCTGTGGATCTCGTGCGGCCTGCTGAATGAACTCAATTACGGGCGCGAAGCTTTGAAACGGATGATGCAGCAACACGTCTTGTTTGGCCAGCAACTCAAAAATACTGCTCATTTCTTTCTGTTTGTTAAGCTTCTGCAAAACTTTCGGCAAACCCGCTGCGAACGGCGCGAATTTAAGATCGGGGCGCGCCATTTGATCGGGCACATTCATCAACCGCACCAGATTGACCGGGCCATTCACACGGTAAAGATCCATCTCCTCCAGCTCCACCTGCGCAAGTAAAAATTGCGTCATTTCATGCGAGCAATTGTCGGCTACTTCCAGCCGCACGGCATCACCCAAATGGCGCTGCGGCAATTCACCTTGCAGCGCAATACGAAGATTTTTTACCTCTTCCTCATCAACAAATAAATCCGAGTTTCGTGTCACGCGAAATTGATAGCAACCAAGCACTTCCATGCCTGCAAACAATTCCCCCACATGCGCATGCAGGATTGACGTTAGAAACACAAATTCGCTAGATTTGTAATCGGCCAGATTCGCCACGCCGGGCGGAAATTTGATTACGCGCGGCAACACTCTGGGCGCCTGCACAATCGCGCGTTGCGAGTCGCGACCAAATGCATCACGACCTCGGAGCTCTATGGCGAAATTCAGCGACTTGTTAAAAATGCGCGGGAACGGATGGGCGGGGTCAAGCCCGATGGGCGTGAGCAGCGGCATCATTTCGCGAAAGAAAAAATCTTTAACCCATGCTTGTTGCACTGGCGTCCAATTCGCACGCCGGACAAAACGAATACCCTCCGCCGCCATCGCCGGAAACATTTCATCGTTGAGCAGCGAGTACTGGCGCACTACCATCGCATTGACTTCTACCACCACCAGGCGCAAGGTTTCTTTGGCGCTGCGGTCGTCAGCGCCACGCGCGGTAGAGTTCAGCTTGATCTGCTCTTTCAGGCCGGCGACGCGGATCTCAAAAAACTCGTCGAGATTTGATGACACGATTGACAAATATTTGAGGCGTTCCAACAATGGAACTGTTTTATCCTCAGCTTGCGCCAACACGCGACGATTAAACGCAAGTGACTGAATTTCCCGATTCAAAAATCGGCTAACGGTTTTTTTAGTGGCCATGCTCAGGGGGTTTTAGAATTTTTTGTCACAATACCGTTAGCTTATGACGTTTTTGTGACGTGTGGCTACTGGCTGGTTTACGTGTACCGTGTGACATACTCTCACCAGCCTCGTTGCGCTGATGTTGCGCTAAACAAACTCCATAAAAATTCTATAGAACATGCCCCATCACACGCTCGCTGCAGTTGATCTCGGCTCCAACAGTTTTCATTTGCAAATCGCCCGAGTCGTGGATAATCAACTCTACGCGCTGGATAATTTGAAGGAAACGGTACGGCTTGGCGCAGGCGTCACCCCTGAAAAGCAAATTGACCCGGCAACTGCCGAGCGCGCTTTTAATGCGCTGCGAATATTTGCGGAGCGGCTGCGCGACCTGCCCAAAGACGCGGTGAGAGTGGTCGGCACCAATGCGCTTCGAATCGCCAAAAACGCGAATAGTTTCATCCGTGAAGCGGAAGCGATTCTAGGCTATCCAATAGAAGTGATCGCGGGCCGTGAGGAGGCCCGCCTAATTTATATTGGCGTGGCACATAGTTTGCCGCCCGCCAATCAAAATCGGCTGGTGGTCGACATTGGTGGTGGCTCAACTGAATTTATTATCGGCCACCGGATGAAACCTAAATTGGTCGATAGCCTGTACATGGGCTGTGTGTCGTTTTCAGAGCGCTATTTCCCCGGTGGCAAGCTTGATCGTAAATCATTCAAAGAAGCCGAGTACGCTGCAGCACGCGAACTGGAGTCCATCACCACTCCGTTTCGCAGAGAAGGCTGGCGCGAGGCCTACGGCTCAAGCGGTACGGCGAAAGCGCTGAGCATTATTCTGGTAGAAAACGGCCAATCAACCCATGCCATCACGCGCGATGGTCTGGCATGGCTGAAAGAAAAAGCGCTTAAGGCGGGAGACTTCAAAAGCCTTGATTTACCGGGTGTTAAAGGGGATCGGGTGCCGGTGTTACCGGGCGGACTGGCAATCATGACCGCCGTTTTTGAAGAGCTTGATTTAAAGGAAATGGCGATTGCGGATACCGCGCTGCGAGATGGCGTCCTTTACGATTTGCTTGGACGCACATCGCATACCGACATCCGCGACGCCACAGTCATCCAGTTTGCCAAACGCTATCATGTTGACCAGGCACAAGCCGCCAGGGTCGAGACCGCCGCCCTTCGATTTTTTGATGCGATTGATAGTGCAACTGATATTGCAAATCAATCCGTGGGCAGCGAACAAAATGATGCCGAATTATTGAGTGAGCGACGCTATCAGCATCGCCAAGCACTAGGCTGGGCGTGCCGGTTGCACGAGATCGGCATCTCGATTGCGCAGGCAGGATTTCATAAACATTCGTCCTATATCATCGGCAATGCTGACATGCCCGGATTTTCAAAACGCGAACAGGCAACACTCGCCACCTTAATCCTCGCGCAGCGCGGTAAACTTTCCAAGCTAAGTGCTGAACAGATTCAAGATGATTTATTTGTATCGCGGGTGCTGTGTTTGCGGTTATCGGTATTGCTGGCGCGCAGCCGTCGAAATCCGGGTGACCAACGGTTCAGCTTGTCGCGCAATCTGCCCGAACGCAAATTCACGCTCAAGGTAGAGCACGACTGGCTGGCAAAAAATGATTTGACCGCCTATGAGCTAAAGCAGGAAGCACTGGAATGGGCAAATGTGGGTGTTGAAGTGGTGGTCAGCGGCGACCTTTAACTCGCAAAAAAGTAGCGTGGTTACATAGCGTTGTTGCTTTAAGGCCGAAGAATCAGGATCGTTATAAGAGTCGTTATAAGCATCATCATAAAAGCCAGCTAAAAAAAGCCCCGCATTGCCGCGGGGCTTTTTGATATCTACGGCAAGATGACTGCCGACTGATTCACCGCAATATTACTTCTTTGGTGCGTCTTTTGGTGCATCCTTAGCGACATCTTTCGCGGCGGGCTTATCCGCTTTTGGTGCTTTAGCAGCGGCAGCTTTGGCTTCTTTGTCAGCTTTAGCTTTGTCGGCTTTGGCTTTCTTTTCTTCAGCGACCTTGTCGGCTTTGGCTTTCTTTTCTTCAGCGGCCTTGGCAGCTTTGTCGGCCTTCGCTTGCTTGGCAGCAGCGGCTTTTGCTTTCTTCTCTTCAGCAGCAGCGACTTTCTTTTCGGCAGGTGTCATTTCCTTTGTATCGGCTTTTTTCGCGTCAGCGGCCATTGCTTTTTCTGTTTTGGCGGGTGCTGCTGCCTTCTCTGCTTTCGCAGGAGCATCATCTTTTTTCATTTCAGCTTTTGCGACTGGTGCCGGCGCGGCGGGAGCGGGCTTTGCTTCTGCTTTAACGGCTGGCTTGGCATCCGCTTTGGCGGCCACGGTGGTTTTGCCGCTTAACGATACTTCTTTGTCGATTTTCTTCAACGTGCCTTCACCAATACCAGGCACCTTGTCTACGTCGGCCATGGATTTAAACGGGCCGTTTTTGGTGCGGTAGTCAATGATGGCCTGTGCCTTGACTTCGCCAATACCGTCGAGCGTGATCAACTCTCCTTTAGTGGCGGTATTCAGATTCACGGCAGCATATGCCATGGTGATTGAAGCGAAAAACGCGACAAAAATTGCGAGGATTTTTTTCATATCTTTTCCTTGTGGTGAATGAAGTAAAACGTCGGAGAAACGGAGCGCGTTCAAATTTGCCGGGGCGAATCTTTTATAAACCCAGTTCAACCCAATCCCGAAGATTGCCCCACTAAAACGGCGTAACACACAAATGGTTGACATCAGGTTCCGACGTTCACGTGCGCCTTTTTTTCAAGCAGCGTCTGGTGGGAGTACTGCAAATCCTTGCAACAGATTTTTTTAACTCACCAAACCCATTGATTATACAAAGTTTTTTGGAAAATTATCGGATCTTTTTTGAACCTTGTGATAATGCCCTCGCGATTGCCGACCTCGGGCCGCTTCGTCACTTCACCGTGAGCAAATACACCGCGCCTTTATCCGTTTGCGCCACGGCATGATCGCCATAGGCAAGCAACGACACAATGCGGCTGCCATCGGTCGTTGCGCGGCCAATCAGCTCACCATTTTCAACCGAGAGCGCGTGGATCAATCCGTTTGCATCACCAACTAAAACCTTGCCCTTCAACACGACTGGCGTGCCGGGGTCACGATTCACCAATTTCTCCTGTTTCCATACTGACGCACCCGTTGTCTTGTCCAGCGCGTGGACATTGCCGTCTACATCGGCCACATATAAATATTTGGCATCAATCGCAACGCCATCAGCGCTGGATATTTCACGCGTCCACAGTACGTTGCCATTGAGGGTTTCAACGCAACCGGTGCGTCCCTGATAGACCGACGCGCAAATGCGTGAATCATCGAGCACCGGAATTCCTGATACATCGGCCACCCGTTCAAGCTCGGTGGCACCTCGTGGAAGCGATACCGTCGCTTCCCAAGTCGGTTTGCCGCTCTCGGCTTCAATCGCGACCACTTTTCCGCCGGGATATCCCGCGTAGATGGTGTTGCCGCTGACCAGCACGCCGGCATTGGTGCGCAGCGTCAACGAAGGCGGTGGGCGCTGAAATACCCATTTTCGTTTTCCATCGGCGCGGTTAAGCGCAAATATGCGGCCATCTGCGGTGCGGACAATAACATTGGCCGCCATCACACTCGGTGGTGCCAATACTTCGCCAGCAACACTTGATTTCCACAGCGAACGTCCTGCCGGATCGAATGCAAGCACCTCGCCTTTGTTGCTCGCCACGACCACAATATTTTCGGCTGCGCCAACGCCGCCGCTCAGTTTTGCTTTTGCATCAATTCTGGTGACGATGCGACCGCCCTCGTCCGCCAGCGCGGTAAGCGTGCCATCGTGGCCGGCAACGTAAACCAGCTTGTCAGCGAACGCAGGCGCAAATAAATAGCCGCCCGATTTGCCGGTGTAGGCCGTCCAGGCGATCGTCACCGTGTCATTTTTCATTTCAGCGAGCACCACCGGCTTTTTACCGCCGCCACCAAACCATCCGCTAAACCAACTTCCGCCGCTGGAATTACCGCCGCCGAACGTACCGCAACCACTCAATGCTGCCAATGCCACGACCGAGAATGCAACGGCCAGCCTCCAGCGGCGGCGTGCTGCGAACTGCGCCGCTACCGGCGCGGCTAACGACATCAACAGACGGTTCAGCATAAAAGCACGCGCCTTGAGATGTCCCTTGAACTGAACCCTAAGCGGTGAGGTCACTTTTTAGCTCCTTTGTCATCGGTTGGCTTGATGTCAGCTGCAGGTGCCGTGGCCGCCACCGGCGCGATTACAGCAGCACCGCCAAATGCGTCCAGCTTAGCTTGCGAAATTGCTTTGAGGGGGCTACGTTCGCCGGCTTTTTCAACGGCAACTTGATACGCGGCTCGAGCCTCATCGCGTTTGCCCTGAACGGCAAATATATCGCCGCGCAAATCGGCGGCAATCCCCGCAAATGAATCTTCTTTTACGCCGTCCAATACTTTCAACGCGTCATCGTATTTTTTATCCTCCAGCATCACACTGGCCAGTTGCACGCGCGCAATGCTGCGATGCGTATCACGGCCATTGTCAATCACCCATTGCAGATGGGTTTTGGCGGTGGCGTAATCCTTGGCCTCGAACGCGCTTTTGGCCGCCATCAGTTGCGCATCCGTCGCCTGGAAAGTGCGGGGGAATTTTTCAGAAAGCGCGTTGGCCGCCTCAGATAGTTTTTTGTATTCTTTGCTGGCGTTAACTTCTTCAGCCGTTTTTTTCACGCTCTTGAATAATGTTTCAGCCTGCGCTGCCTGGCGGCCTTGATAGTCGCGCCAAAAATAAACCCCAATTACACCAATAAAAAATGCGGCCACCGCGAGGTATACCCACGTGCCCCATTTGTCCCACCAATCCTTGAGCGCGGAGATGCGCTCTTGTTCTTCTAAATCGTAAGCTGACATGGAAAACCTTTTTGATATTGCGGATCTGAAATTGCTGACACCGTTAAAAACTCTTAAAATTTACTGGGAGAATGGTGATTTCAACACCGCAGCGGCCTGATCCAAAGTCACCAGCTGCTGAATGCCACCGCGCAAATCTTTCAAGCTGACCATCGACTGAGCGACCTCATCCGGACCCAAGATAATAGCAAAGCGAGCGCCGCTGCCGTCAGCTTTCTTCATTTGCGACTTAAAGCTCGCTACGCTTGCGTCAATTGCACCATGCACCGCCACCTTAAGCCCTTGATCACGCAAACGCTCAGCCGCGATCCAGGCCGCGTCCTGAGTTTCTGCCGAGTAAACAACATAGGCATCGAGGTGATCGACGGCAATCGGCGCGCTTTCCTGCAACGCCATCATCACCCGCTCAACGCCAACACCGAAGCCGCAGCTTGGGGTCGGCTTGCCGCCCAGCTCTGTGAACAGGCCATCGTAGCGCCCACCGCCCGCAATCGTCAGTTCCCAATCGCGGCCGGTAGCAATAAACTCAAACACGGTGCGGTTGTAATAATCGAATCCCCGCACCAGGCGTGGGTTCACGGTGTAGGTTACGCGCGCCGCGTCCAGGCGTTGCTTTACGCCGTTAAAGTGCGCAATCGCGGCCTCGTCAAGAAACGCCATTAATTTGGGCGCGCCATCAACTAGCGCCTGCATCGTCGGGTTTTTACTATCCAGCGTGCGCAGCGGATTGGTGTAGAGCCGACGTTTGGCGTCCTCGTCGAGCTCGTCCACATGCGCTTCAAAATATGTCACCAGCGCCTCGCGATGTGCCGCGCGCGCGGCAGCGTCACCGATTGAATTGATATGCAGCGCCACATTGTTAATGCCTAATCGCCTCCATAAGCGCGTCAGCAGCACAATCTGTTCGGCATCGACATCGGGTCCGGCGAAACCAAACGCTTCCACATCAAACTGGTGAAACTGCCGGTAGCGGCCTTTCTGTGGGCGCTCGTGACGAAACATCGGGCCCCAGGTCCAGATACGCTTCGGGCCTTCATACAAAATATTGTGTTCAATCGCCGCGCGCACCAGACCCGCCGTAGCCTCCGGCCGCAAGGTTAATTTTTCGCCATTCGCCCCGTCTTCGAACGAATACATTTCCTTTTCAACGATGTCCGTCACTTCGCCGATAGAGCGCACAAATAGTGGCGTCGGTTCCACCACGGGCGACCGCATCAGGCGATAACCGTATTGTTCAAACACATCGCGAGTCGTGTCTTCTAAAAATTGCCAGAGCGGCGCATCCTGGGGCAGCAGATCATTCATGCCGCGCACGGCCTGTATTTTAGTCGCCGTTTTGGTGGGCACTTTGGTCGCCGCCGTATGCCGGGTTATTTCAGGAATTTTACTCACAAGATTTACTTATATCTTCAAAAAATTGATCGCCGTTGATGCTGCCAGCAAAGCCCCTGATTTTACAAGGAATCTGACCCTCGTGGCTATCCTCGCATAATGCCTTTGGGCTGTTGGTGCGGCCGTACTCCACACCTTGCTTTACGCATTGCTTCAATCTTGCCACCTAATGTTGAACCCAGCAGACGATTTATGATCAAACGCGTACATATTTACGTGATTACCCTGACTTGTGGCCATTCGGCGCAGCGTGAATTTTCGCCATTTGGCGGAATCTGACATGTCGCCATTTGGCGACATGTCAACGAATGATAGGCTTTGTGCGTATCTGTTCTACGGTAGTATTCGGCAATTCCAATTCATCACCTTCAATTTTTTCGCTCTGGAGTTTTTCTATGCAAACCAAAATGCCCAAAAGCATTGCTTCTTTGATCTCGGCGTTTATCGTCTCGACCGCCTTGGGTGTTAGCTTCTCTGCGTCATCCTTCGCGGCCGACATGCCTAGCGTGCAGGGCGAATACGCCAAGCCAAACGCCGCCGCTGCCGCTAAATCTGCGGCGCTGCTGGTGCTCAAAGGCACACTGCCGATGCAGTCTGATTTCGCAGCAGTAGATCTTCCCGCGATGGCAGCCACCAAGATTGATGCGATCAAAAAATCAAACAGCATCGGCGGCGGCAAAAAATCGATACAGATTGGTATTTCACGCTCCATGCGTGAGGAATTGCCAAATGTTGACGCCCGCGCCAATCTGCACTGGAAAACTGGCATCAATGGCAGCAAAGTCGCTTACCTGCGCATTAAATCAGCGGAAGCCAAAGCGATTCGCGTCGGCCTGAATATTACGAATGCACCGATTGGGCTGGAGCTTCGATTTGTCGGCGCTGACAGCCCGACCGAAGTGGTCGCATTGGCCACCGCAAATGAAGTAACGACCCTCAGAGACGACAAAGGACTTTACTGGACGCCGATGACCGAGGGGCAATATCAGCTGATTGAAATTTCATTGCCTGCGGGCAGCGACACGGCTGCGTTCAAATTTACGATAGATTCTGTTTCGCATATTTTTGCAACACCATCGCAGAAATTCACCGATGCAAAGGCTGTGGGCGATTGCAACGTTGACGTTATCTGTGCGCCGCAGACGCAAGGATTTGTGAACGCAAAAAATGCAGTTGCTGAAATGGTGTTTCAACAAAACGGTGCCGGAGGTTCTTATATCTGCACAGGTACGCTGTTAAACGACAACGATCCCAACACCCAAATTCCGTATTTTTTCAGCGCGAATCACTGCGTCAGCACGCAGGCCAGCGCAAACACTGTAAACACTTATTGGTATTACGAAAATCCCACCTGTGCCAACCCCAGAACTTTTGACGTCGGGCCATCTGGCCGCTTTATCGTGACGGGCGGCGCGACCTTGTTGTTCGCAGACACCAACAGTGATGCCCTACTTTTGCAGCTCAATAACCCACCACCCGCCGGGGCATTTTTTCTCGGCTGGGATGCCAACACGATTAATATTGGCGACAGCATCAGCGTGATTCATCATCCAGACGGCGATCCGAAGCGCATTTCGCTGGGAATCGTTGATAGCTTTCGTACCGGTTTCGGCGGTCTAACTGGCAGCTTTATCAGCCCGACCTACTCTACCGGCAGCACCGCAGGTGGGAGCTCAGGTTCAGGCATCTTGACGCAATCAGGTGGCAACTATTTCCTCCGTGGTGGCTTATACGGCGGGCCTGCGGATTGCACTACCTCCAATCTGCCCGCGAGCTCCGGCAATTACGACTACTTCTCACGCTTCGACCTCGTTTTCCCGGCAATTCAACAGTATCTTTTCAAAGGCACTGCCACCACCAACTACACCGACATCTGGTGGGCGGGTGCAGCTGAATCGGGCTGGGGCATTCAAATCACACAGCATCAATCCGGCAATATTTTTGCGACTTGGTACACCTATGACCAAGCGGGTAATCAGCTTTTCATCACCATGTCGGGCTGCGATTTAGGCGCCTTTAACGGCAGCACCTGTAGCGGGAATCTCTACCGCACCACCGGCACACCGTTCAACGTGCCGACCTTCGTGGGCGCTTCGGTCACACAAGTGGGCACCGCGACGTTTACCTTCACGGGTCCGAACAACGCCATTTTCGATTACACGATTGGGGCCACCGCGACCAACAACACCGTATCGATCCGCAAATTTATCAGCCGTTTCCCATACGGCACTGGCTTTGCCACTTTCCCCAACGATAACTCGGATATTTATTACAAATCCGACGCGTCCGGCTGGGGCTATTCATTGGCACAACATACAGACGCCGCGTTTGGTGTGATCTATCACTACGATGAAAATAGTAACCCGATGTTTCTGACAATGTATATGCCGACCTTTAACAACACCAGCGGCGGTGCAGCAACGTTATATCGCACCCGATCCAACGGTAATAGCAGCTACCTCTCACCCACCTGGCGTGCCTCCGACATCAGCAATGTGCCGGTGTCTGGCTCAGGCAATGCCAGCGTCAGCGTGATACCAGGCGGATTAAATCTCACCTTCACCGTCAACAGTAACGGCAACAACTACACCCAGACACGCGCGCTAACGCGCGTGCCGTTCTAAGCGCATTGCCAACCAGGCGGTATTAAAGTGCCCGCCCAGCTTGCCGATTGAGCCAATTACGCTCTTATCGGCAAGCCGGGCGGGCACTTTTCGTATGCGCTGCTAACAATTTTTTTGTTGATCGCTGCGCGCCATTGCGATGTGTCGGCAGTTGTAGGCGAATGCCTACCCACCCTGTATGCGCTGGGCAGTCAAGTTTGTAGTCGTGCCGAGAATACGATGTGGTCACGTTTCATTTACCTATCCAGCCGGAGCCACACCATGCAAGTCAGCACTGCAAACCGCGTTAAATTTCCGCTTCTTGGCGCACGACATTCGCTGCGCGTGTGCAGCGCAGCGCTCGTCACTTCATTCATATCCGTCGCATTTATTGCCACTGTGTTGAGCGCCACCGCATTTTGCAAATCAGCAATGGCCGCGAGTTACCCACGCATGGAAGGCGAATATGCCAAGCCCGATGAGGCTCGCACCAAAGCGGCTGCGCGCTTGCCGCTGCGCGGCACAGCCGCCATGCAAACTAACTTTACGGCGATTGATTTTCCCGCGGTCAGCACAGCGAAAATCGATGCGGCAAAAGAGTCGAACAGCGTGGGTGATGCTGTCACCGGAAAGGCGAAACCGGCATTGCAAATTGGCATTTCGCGCACGCTGCGAGTGGAGCTACCAAACCTCGGAACCACGCCCGCACTCAAATGGACGAGTCTAGCCGACGGTAGCAAATTGGCTTATTTGCGCGTCTCGTCGCCCACCGCAAAAGCAATCCGAGTGGGACTTGCCGTTAGCAACGTGCCTGATGGCACAGAGATTCGATTTTCGGGTGATGCACACCCTTCAATCGCCGCAGCGATCGCCGACAAGCTTCAACTCACGACGTTAAATGATGCACACGATATTTACTGGACGCCGCTGACGGAAGGCGATGTGCAATTGATCGAAATTTCCGTGCCGCGCAGTGCCGACTTGGGTAGTGCGAATACAGATGAATTGAAATTCAGCGTAGAAGCGGTATCGCATATTTTTGCCACCCCGTCGCAAAAATTCTCCGATGCAAAAGCGTTCGGCGACTGCAATGTTGACGCGGTGTGCGCTTCGCAAACACGAGGTTATCTGAATGCCAAAAACGCGGTCGCGATGATTTCTTTTCAGGCCGACAACGGGCAAGGTGGCGTGACATCGGCCACATTTACGTGCACTGCGACGCTACTAAACGACAACGACCCGACAACACAAACGCCGTATCTACTTACCTCAAATCGCTGCATTAGCAGCCAGGCCAGCGCCAATACGCTCACGTCGTTCTGGTTTTACGAAAACACGACCTGCGCGAATCCGCGTGTATTTGATGTCGCCGTCAACAGCGCCACAATCATCGATGGCGGCGCTGCGTTACTCGTGTCGGATTTTAATAACGACAGCGCCTTTCTGCGTATGAACGGCATTCCCCCGGGTGGCGTCTTTTTCTCAGGATGGGACACGAATCCCATTGCTGTCGGTGAATCCATCAGCGTGTTGCATCATTCACTGGGCGATCCAACACGGTTGACGCTGGGCTCAGTCGAGCGATTCCGCAATGATTTCGCTGGCTTGACCGGCACCTTCGCCAGTGCCACCTACACCACTGGTACCACTTCGCCTGGCAGCACAGGTGCCGGACTTCTTACCACCGCCAGCGGCGACTATTCTCTGCGCGGCACCCTGGTTGGCGGGCCCGCCACCTGCGAAAACCGCAACCAGACCGCCAGCGGAGGTAACTACGCCTACTACTCGCGTTTCGACCAGATTTATCCGGCAATCAAGCGCTTCATCAATAAAACTATAACGCCACCAAACTTTACCGATATCTGGTGGGGCGGCCCGGCGGAATCCGGCTGGGGCATCCAGATCACACAGCACGCAACGGGAAATATTTTTGCTACTTGGTACACCTATGATCAGTCGGGTAATCAGCTGTTCATCGTCATGTCGGGTTGCGACTTGATTCCATTCAATGGCAGCGTCTGTAGCGGACGACTTTACCGCACCACTGGCACGCCGTTCAATGACACGGCCTTTAGCGGCGCGACCACTACTTATATTGGTAACGGAACATTTACGTTTACCGACGCCAACAATGCAGCCTTTGACTACACGATCAATGCCAGCGCCACCAACAATGCGACCACGATACGAAAACTGATTACGCGTTTCCCATTCGGAACCGGTTTCTCCGCGTTCCCCAACGACGCTTCGGACGTGTATTACCAACCTGATGCGTCCGGCTGGGGCTATTCGCTGGCGCAACACGGCAGTGCTGCGTTTGGCGTAATCTACCACTATGATGAAAATCGCAACCCGATGTTCTTGACCATGTACATGCCCGCGTATAACGGCAATGTCGGCGGGAGCAGTTCAGCCACGCTGTACCGCAGCCGCTCAAACGGCGGCAGTCACTATCTGACACCCGGCTGGCGTGTGGCCGACATCAGCAATGTGCCTGTCTCCGGTTCCGGCAGCGCGGCGGTTACCACCACCACTGGCGGACTGAATCTGATGTTCACCGTAAGCACCGGGCTTTCGGGAAGCGGCAGCTATACACAAATTCGCAGCATCACGAAGATTCCGTTTTAAATACTCAGAGGCATCGCGGCTGAAGCGGTATTGCATTGAGCGAAATCGGGATTGGCCGCCAGCCAATCCCGATTTTATTTCTGGGACATATGAAATGCGATGAAATTGAACACAGTGAAATCAACCATTTTGAGCTTCACCAACCTTGATTTTATCAATCTGCGCAATCCATTCAACGACCCAATCTCCTGCCTCGTCCACACGAGCGCCAACTCGCTCGAAATTCAGCTTTTCAACGACGCGTGCAGACGCAATATTGTCGGGAAGTATCTCGGCCAGCACTTGGCTCGCTCCTTGTTTACGCGCGAGTTGCAATAATAATTTGACGGCAGCGGTCGCAACACCCTGCCTTTGACCAGCCGGGGCGATGCCATAGCCAATTTCAACGCGTCCGGCGATGGGCTCATCCTTGAAACCGCAACTGCCAACAATTTTATTGTCTGAAGCTCTCACCACATAAAACGTCGCGCACCAGTGTTCGGATTTCCCCGCGGCAAGATGTTTCAAGGCGCGAGCAGCCACGAACGGCGGCGGCAATCCGTCGTCAAGGACACGTGATTGTTGCGCGGCTGGCGTGCGGGACTCTGCCAGATCGTGAAGGTCAGGCAGTGAAATCTGCTGGAGTGAAATCATCATGCCGCTCGCAGGTTTAAGGTTTGGGCCGGATGATCGCGAGCGATCAATTGGCGTGGTCTGCAAAACCCAAACTTAAGCGCATGTGAACGCCTTTGCCGTCAGGTAGCATCATTTGCCAATCCCCAGAACCTGGCACCGCTAGCACTGGAAAGCCTTCTGGACCACTTCTGCCCCGAACGGCAATACCAGCGGGTATCTTACTAATCCGCGCTATGCCAATACCTTGATCGGGATTTCTTTTTTACGGCTCACGGTTTTACGTTCCGCCCCCGGCGCATAGGTCTTGGCGACGTATTCGTCGACCAGCGTTTGGAATTCTTCGGCGATATGGTCGCCTTTTAACGTCACCGCTTTTTCACCGTCGATGTAAACCGGGGCCACCGGTCGTTCACCGGAGCCAGGCAGCGAGATGCCGATGTTGGCGAGCTTAGATTCGCCGGGGCCGTTGACCACACAGCCCATTACCGCAACGTGCATATCTTCGACGCCTGGAAATTTGGTTTTCCAAACCGGCATTTGATTGCGCAAATAGGATTGGATGCTTTCAGCCAGCGCCTGAAAATAGGTGCTAGTGGTGCGGCCACAGCCGGGACAGGCGGCGACCATCGGCGTAAACGCACGCAGGCCCATGGTCTGCAAAATTTCTTGCGCGACGATCACTTCTTTGGTGCGATCGCCATTCGGTTCGGGCGTAAGCGAAATGCGAATGGTGTCGCCAATGCCCTCTTGCAGCAACACGCTTAACGCCGCCGTCGAGGCGACAATCCCTTTCGAACCCATGCCGGCTTCGGTGAGACCCAAGTGAAGCGGATAATCGCAGCGGCTGGCAAGATCGCGATACACGGCGATTAAATCCTGCACCGAGCTAACCTTGCAGGACAAACAAATTTTATCGCCCGCAAGGCCCAATTCCTCGGCTTTGGCGGCACTTTCCAATGCCGAGACGATCAACGCTTCGCGCATCACCGCATCTGCCTCAAGCGGTGATGCCAGTTGTGCGTTCTTATCCATCATGCGCGCGATCAATTCAGGGTCGAGCGAGCCCCAGTTCACGCCGATGCGGACTGGCTTATCGAACTTGATTGCGGCCTTAATCATCGCGCCAAATTGGTCATCGCGTTTGCTGCCTTGCCCCACGTTGCCGGGGTTAATCCGCAGCTTGCCCAAGGCTCTGGCGCAATCGGGCACTTCGGTTAAAAGTTTGTGGCCGTTAAAATGAAAATCACCAATCAGCGGGACGTTAAGCCCCATCGCGTCCAGCTGCGCGCGAATCTCGGGCACGGCTCGGGCTGCGGCCAGTGTGTTGACGGTAATACGCACCACTTCTGAGCCTGCGCGCGCTAATTCCGCGACTTGTTTGACGGTGGCGGCGATATCTTCGGTATCCGTATTGGTCATGGATTGCACCATGATCGGCGCATCACCACCGACAAGTACATGACCGATTTTAATTTGGCGCGAACGGCGGCGGGGTAGATTAAACATAGCGTGACTCGGCAGATTCTTTTTGGATTCGTTGTGGATTTATTTCAAAAAAATAAAAAACGTGAAGCTACTTCAATGTGACGCGTGCCACGGCAACACGCGTGTGCGGCGTTAAATCAAAGTCGTTGCCGTTGTAGGTCATTTTAACTTGCGCCGCATTACCGACGACAATTGAAAACGGCGCGCGGCCAACAAGCTCGCTAGTCTCGCCCGCCTTGAAACGGCGCGAGACCAGCGCTTTGCCTCGACCATCAACGACGTCAATCCACGATTCACCGGTAAATTTGAATGCCAGCACACTGCTGCCCGCAGGACGCGCCACCGCATTCGGGTCGGCTTTCAGATTGGTTGACTCCTTGGCCGGGATGTTGGCCGTTTCAGGATTGACCAATGCGGTTGGGATGGGAGCACCGGCCGGCGGCAGAGTCAAACCCCTCGTCGCCGGGGTGGCTGCGGGTACAGCTCCCATCGGCGGTGCACTCAGGGGCGTGGAGTTTTCAGGCTGCAAGGTCGGTATTGCGGAAACTGTAGTAGCGGTATTGGCGGCCGCATTGGCTTGTTCGCCAATTTTTTCTGGCGCGGCCGCGAGCGCAGGTGTCGGTGCCTCTGATAGCAGTACTACATTCGGCACTGCCGCGAGTTTGTCTGCTGATGGCTTGGTCGCGACGGGCCGACCACCGCTACTCAAATTCGGACGCACATATTGCCACCAGTACCATGCCGCCGCACCCAGCAAAACCAGCACCAGGCACGTAATCGCGACCCGCACTTTAGGGTTTACCGGCTCGGCTCGGCCACCGCCGAGCTTGATGTTGTGGCTCGGCACCACGATGTTTGCGTCTTTCAAGCTGACTGCTGCATGGGTATGCGTGCTTTCGAGCACGCGGATGGCGGCGTCTGCGTCAACATGAACCATCTTGGCGTAGTTACGCACCATACCGCGCAAAAAAGTGCCGGTCGGCAGCAAGACGTAATCCGCGCGCTCCAGAGCATCAACCTGTCGCACGCCCATTCGCAGCCGCGTCGCCACGTCGCCAATCGATAATCCGGCCGCCTCACGGGCATTGCGCAGCATCGCACCGGGTGATGACTGTCGATCATCAGACGCAGGGGCAGAGGCAGGAGCATGGGCATGAGCGGAGGATGAATCCGCTGCAGCCGCTGCCGGCACCGGTGCAAATGGGGGAAATTTTTCGAAAGGATCAGTTGCCATGTTGTTTCGTGTCAGAAAGATTGCAACTAAAAAAATGGAATATTCGGAAAATCATGGTGACGGGTGTGCGTGAGTAATTGACAACCTGACAGCTAGGTAAATTGATAATTGCAGGCAAACATTCAATTTAAGACAGCAGCCATTCTCAACAAAATTTAACGCCCGTCCACGGCGCTGCGGGTTTGCACGGCATCGGGAAAGCGCCGACGCAGCTGCTGCACGTAACTCGCCTCAGCCTGCTTGTCATTCTCCGCCCGCGCGATGCGCGCGCCCAGCAGCAATGCATCAGCAGTTGGCATCGGCGTCAGCTCATTATGTCGGGCCAGCATGGTTTCTGCTTCTTTGAATTTATTCTGAGCGAAGTCAATATCCGCCAGCTCATACATCGCGGCGGCGTAGCGCGGCTGACGGCGCAAGGCCTCGCGCAATTGCCGTTCCGCCAACGCGCTATCGCCAATGCGACGCGCGCAAACGCCCATGTTGTAAAGCGCTCGTTCAGGTGAGGCATACACCGGATTTTTAAGCGCGGTTTCGAAATACTGCATCGCCTGCCTGGGGTTTTGATGCTGGCATAAAAACCAGCCGTAGTTATTGAGCGTTTCAGAATCATTGGGGGCCAGACGCAGCGCGGTTTCATAGGCTTCGCGCGCTTGATCGTCCTGCCGCAATTCGTTATAAACAATGCCCAGCATGTTGTAAGCAGGCGCATGGGTCGGTAATGCAGCCACCGCTTCTTTGGCGGCCTCAAGCGCCACCGGTATGCGGCCCAACCGATAATATTCGCTCGCGCGCTCAGTATGAATTTGCGCCCGGTACAGCGCATCCGTTTTAGCGGCCTGATCCGGAATTTTGGTCGCAACGGTGGTCGAGGTAACGCATCCCGTCAGCAGCACTAACGTCGCAACCGCCGTTGTGAGAACAGCTGCGCCAAGAGCAGAGGATTTCCACGATATCAACGAAAAAAATAATTTCAATGCACTCTCCATGATTGTTGCTCAGCGCTAGCGAAAATCAATCAACTTACCGCAACCGGTTTGCCATCAAGCAATGCGCTGTTAACCGTTTTAATGGCGATCAATTTTCGGTTGGATTTATCTACCACCTGCCCGGCCAATTGGCCGCATGCCGCGTCGATATCATCGCCGCGTGTTTTACGAATCGTCACGATCAGGCCCGCGCCTTGCAGTACTTCGCGAAAGCGATGAATCTGGTTGTTGCTGGAGCGTTTGTAATTCGCCTCCGGAAACGGATTCCACGGAATCAAATTGAGTTTACAAGGTAAATCGCCCACCAGCTTTACCAACTCATGCGCATGCTGCACGCTGTCGTTCACTTGGTCGAGCATCACATATTCAAACGTCACAAATTCTCGCGGCGCGGCTTCCAGATAATCTTTGATCGCGGCGAATAATTCTGCCAGCGGATATTTTTGATTGATCGGCACCAGCACATCGCGCAGTGCGTCATTGGGCGCGTGGAGTGAGACGGCCAGCGCCACCGGACAACGGGTTTTCAAACGAATCAGATTTGGCACAATCCCGCTCGTGGAAAGCGTCACGCGACGCCGCGAAAGCCCATATGCGTGATCGTCGAGCATGATGTCCATCGCGTTTGTCACGCAATCAAAATTCGCCAGTGGCTCGCCCATACCCATCATCACGACATTGCTGATAATGCGTTCATCCTTTGGATTTCTGCCGAGTGCCTTACTCGCCCACCAAAGCTGCCCGATAATTTCAGCGGTGGTGAGATTGCGATTGAATCCCTGCTTGCCGGTCGAGCAAAATGTGCAATCCAGCGCGCAACCGACCTGACTCGACACACACAGCGTGCCGCGATTATCTTCTGGAATAAAAACCACTTCAATGCCATTACCCGTGCCCACGTCCAGCAGCCATTTGCGGGTGCCGTCTTTCGATTCTTGCGAGGTCATTAAAATCGGCGGGGAGATCGCTGCAACCAATGGCAATTTCTCCCGCAACGATTTGGCAAGGTCCGTCATCGCGTCGAAATTATCGACACCAAAATGATGAATCCAGCGGAATACCTGCTTGGCGCGGAACGGCGACGCGTCGTAGTCGAGCCGCACCGTCTCGGTCAGTGGGCGGGCCTGGCAGGGCAGGATGATGCCGGCCTCGATCTCCTCGGGCTCGAGCAGCACATATTCGCCCTTCGAGACCTCGAATCCCTTGACGATCTCGTCGATGTTGACCGACCCGACCCCGGGCACGACCTTCTGATATTTGACGCGCTTGCCCGACGGCTCGTGGATCTGGTGGAAGGCGATCGAGGCACCGCTCTTGGTTGCGGGGAAAATCTCGACCGGAATCGCGACCAGCGCCAGCCTGATCTGTCCCCGCCATGCCGGCCGCGCTGCCATCGTTCGCTTGCTTTCGTTGCGGAACCGATGGAAATCGGCTCCATGTCGTTATGGAGCGGATTCAATCATCGGAAGCGGGAGTCGTTCCCGACGGTTGACCGAAGGCGGCGCTCAATGGCAAAGGTGAGCGTCACGCGGGTGTAGCTCAATGGTAGAGCAGAAGCCTTCCAAGCTTATGACGACGGTTCGATTCCGTTCACCCGCTCCAAGCCTTAAGTTTTTGCAGTTCGGGCGCTTTTTGGGAATGAAGTGCAGGCGCGCGACCCCGCGGTGTACGCGTTTGTACACAAGGGGGTTTAGCAACACCGCAAGTCATTTCCAAAATACGACCGCTTCGCTCTTGTAGCTCAGTGGTAGAGCACTCCCTTGGTAAGGGAGAGGCCACGCGTTCAATCCGCGTCAAGAGCACCAAAGAATTCGAAAAAAGTAAAAATTTACTTTTTCCAGGTTGGTGAGTTAAGAATCGTTGGCAAAGCCAGACGATTTCTAGGTTTAGGCAAAACTGTAAACCTAAAAATCAATCGCATCCCCCATTGTTAATATTTGTATTTAACGAGGAACAGTAATGGCAAAAGGCAAATTTGAGCGTACCAAGCCGCACGTCAACGTGGGCACGATT
>ENA-OFCI01000079-OFCI01000079.1-metagenomes-genome-assembly--contig:-NODE-79-length-59356-cov-4.156878_pt1 | contig 59356 bp, 54 predicted proteins | sample MGYA00153391_OFCI01 | MGnify analysis MGYA00153391
AGCCGCTTCTTGCGGCGGTCGTGCTCTAGAACGATCCTCATCGTTCGAGCGTCGCGCGTAAAAAGCGATCCGTCGTTTGCGTCGCGAGCGTTCCACCGAGGCCCCCGGGAAGCGTATCGAAAGCATGATTACTCCAGGGGAGTTCGATCGCGGCGACCGCGTCACCACGTGCGCGAAGCGCGTCGCGTAATTCGCGTTGTTGCTCGGGACGCACGAGCGCATCGCGCAAGCCGATGATGAGATACGTCGGTGGCAATTTCGCGCGAACGTGCGTTACGGGCGATGCGGCGCGATAGGCCGCCATCCGACCTTCGGGCGGCGTACCCAAATACGCGAGTAAGATGCGCCGCACGTCGGCGGGGTCGGGATTCGGCGTGATGCGATACCCATCGACGAGATCGGTCGGCGCGTAATACGCGACGACCGAGCGCACGTGCACGGGTTCGGGCGCGTATGCGGCGAGCAACGCGAGTTCGGCACCCGCACTGCGGCCGAAGAGTGCGACACGATCGGGATCGACGCCCCATGCCTTCGCATGGTGCGCGATCGTTGCGATCGCATCTTCGACATCGTTCGGTTCGGTCGGAAAGCGATATTTCGGCGCGTGTCGATAATCGACGGAGATCGCGGTGTAGCCACTCGCAGCGAGCGCACGATCGATGCTCGCGTTATCGGCGCGTTTGCCGAATAGCCACGCACCGCCGTAGATCGTGATGACCGTCGGTCGTGGCCCGGCGATCTTCGACCGATAGAGATCGAGAGCGAGCTTTGCGCCGTCGCGCGTGCGAACGGGAAGATCGTGTTCGACGCGGATGTCGGCGTCGCGCGTCGCGGGCGTATGAGGGGCGCCGTGGCCGACTTCGAACGGTGCCACCTCGGCTTGTGCCTTGGCGCTAGCCTGCGGATATTGCACCAGTGGGACCAGCGCGAGGACACACGCAATCGCCGCACACGTCGTGCCGACGAGCCGCATGCGACCACGCAAGGTCATCGCGACGATGACGATCGATACGATGGTGATCACGAGTGCGCGGCCCGCAACTTCGGGAACGGCGACGGCGAAAGCAAGCATCGGTAGCGTCGGCGCGGGCAGTGCCCCGAGCACTTCGATGACGAAAACGAGGACCACCGCGGTGAGGACGATCCACCGGCCGATCGCGCGGACAACACTCATCTAAACGCGGCTCGAGCAGCAGCAGCGACGCGACGGCATCGCCAAGAATCTCCGATAGGACACGGGCCGTATGCTTCGACGCTCACGTCTTCGGGCATTTTCGGCGCATGTGCGAGACGAGTATCGTCGGCGTGAAACATAACGGTGGAAGACGACGATGCTAACCCGAAACGGAAGCGTCATCGACGTCATCCCAATGAAAATCTTTGCGATATCGCTTCGAGACGCGCCCATCGTCCGACATCGCGAAGAGATGAAGCCACCGGTTGTCGACGAGTTCGCGCACGCCGGCGTTTTTGGCGATGACGGCGTTGAGCGCATCGAGCGGCGCCTCGATGAACACGTTCAAACGAAGCGGTTCGTGAACGAAACGCGTGCCGTCGTGGACGGACTGCCACGGTAGCCCGACCTTCAGATCACCGGCATTTCCCTCGAGAACGCCGAGCACACCCGCGACGTTGTGCAAGACTTTGTTTCCACTTCCAAAGACGCGGTTATTCACCGTCGAACCGTAGTACTGAAGGTTGATCCAGCTTGCGACCACCATCGGCGCCGTCATGATTAAGTTGAGCACCGTAAAATCGGTGTCGGAGCGCCAATCGTAGTCGTGAAGAAACGCGCGGCCGCCGAAGTCGATGCCACGCGTGCGTATCCGGGGCGCCGCGATGAACGCTGCGTTCCCCGCTAGGCCCCATTCTGGACGCACTTGAGCCCAATCGCGACTGCGCGATACCACGCGTCGCTGTGTATCTGCGTCGTTGGGGATGCCGAGCAACGTCGCGCGCTCCAGCCGTGTAAGCGAGGTCGCTCGCGCGAGAGTCTCGCGTATTTCGGCAATGAGCGTACGGTGCGATGCGGGCGCGTTCTGCGCGTCGAAAATTCTGATGTCGTCCGTCGTCGTATCGTGCAGGCAACCCAGAAACCACGTATCGTCGGGAACGTCGATACCACGCTCGCGAAGTCCGACGCGCACGCCCGAATCATTGAGGATGGCGGCGGCGACGCGGGCGTTCGCCTCACCCGTATGACCGCCGCACGCGCCGCAATCTAATCCGGATGCATGCGGGTTATTCACGGTCGTACTTCCGTGCCCGGTCATGAGTACGAGCCGGCCGAAATCCGATGTCATCGACATCGCACGCAGCACGGCTTCGGCCATAGCCACTCGCTCCCGTGCGTCGAAGCCCGTACGGCGACCACCAACCATGTGCGATTCGATGCTGGGTCGCAGACGCCCGATCACGTCGGGATCGAGGCCGTCCGTATCGGGATCGTGCACGGGCCGCGTAACCGCTAGGCTGTCGCTAACGATCTTCCCGGCGAATAAGAGCCCGGCCGTTTCGACGAAGATGAACGATGAGACGGCTGAGGTTTTAAACGACTTCCACGCCTTTGCGGCCCGCCGCCGCAAGAGTCGCAAGCCGAGGATCGCTTTGTCTTCATCTCGTGACGCGTCGCCGACCGCTTCGCACACCGTGAATGCGGGTGTGAGCAGCACGGGACATTGCGCGCCACCCGTTCGATAACCGATGGGGACATACTCGATCGGGAAACCGAAAAAGCCGGCAAATCCGACGGTTTCCACGCTTGGGTCGACGCTTTCGAGCGCCCGTCGATAGATCTCGGATCGCACGTCGATACAAAATGCCGCCTGTACGGTCTTGGGACCGCATCGTGTCTCGGATTCTGCGGGTTTCGCGAGCAGTGCGAGAAAGCGCCGCTGGTAGGCGGCTTCGTACGCCTCGTGCGCGATCAAGTCGAGGCAGAGTTCGGGGTCGTCGCCGAGCCGCTCGTCTAGGGGCGGCAATGCGGCGATCTCCATCGCTCGCCGCCAAGCCTCCGCAAACGCGATATCCGTGCGCTGAGCGAAGAGCGTGTAACCCCACACGACGCGAATCGTCAATAGCTGAACGAGTGTGTCGTTTTCGCGTCCGTATAACTCGTCGTTCCAAACGAGATAGCGCGCGTACGCCGCCCATCCACCGATGTCCAGGAGCGCCTGATGCAAATAATCGGCAATGGCTCGTTTTGGGATGCCGAGCCGACGAATAACCTCGGTGATTGCATCGACGGGATCGCCCGAGAGGCCGGCGACGAGGGTACGAAAACCGACAACGCCCATGACCTCGGGATTGCGATCGTAGCGCATCGCGGTGCGCCAAGCAGCATACGGCCGCAGGCCGCGGCCAGGAAGGCGCCAGATGGACTGCCCCTCATCGAAATACGCGGCGCAAAATTTCGAGATCTCGTCGGTCATGAAGGCCGTACCGGAGGCAATCCGATCACCTGCGGCGAGTGAATCGAGCACTTCGGCGACGGTCGCGACGATGGCTGCGTGTTCGGCCTTGTCCGTGACGTCGAGCGCAAGCGCCGCTTTGAGATCGCGTAGCGTTGCGGGCGCTTGCCAGTCGCCCGGTGCGGCCTTTCGAGCGGCTTCGAGGTCGCGGTCCTCGATGTGGCCGACCGCAAGTTCGCCTCGATAGAATGCGCGCGGCATCAGCATGTCGACGCGCGCGACGCGATGCATCGTCGCACAGGTCGCGTGAAACGTCTGCTCGGTGAAGCCGAGGAACGGGTTCACCGCGACAAAATGTTTGAGCGGCCACAGCGGTGCGATCCGTCTGCAGGCACCCGCAATCGCTGCTTCGACGACACCACGCTCGTAAGGCGCGGCTCCATTCGGCTGGTCGCTCGAGCTTTCGCGAAGAAGGTCGGGACGGGAACTCATCTGTTCCCCACGTTCGGAGGCGCCGTTGCGGGGGACGCCGTAACGTGCGGCGGCCAAAGCCGAAGGACCAACCGGTTCGCAAATGTGTTGACGTAGAAACCATTGGACACGAGTGCGTAGAGCGTTTGCCAGCGAGGCGTTCCGCCGTCACCGGGGACGAGACCCTGCAGAAACGTCACCACGGCAAACGACACGACGACGATCGAGACGATCGTAACGGCGAACGGTCCATGGAGCATCTGCGTTGCCGGCAAAGACCCGGCGAAGACCCGCTCCATCATCAGTTGTAAGCCGAAGTAGGCGATGCCGACCGTGCCTGCGCTAAGAAGCGTTCGGCCGACGACATAGACGTTCGGTCGTTCGTCGATCCCGCTCGAGACCAGGTGGATCAAGCCGAGTAAGAGGACGGCTCCGAGTGCAAAAACGCCGGGCTGCTCCGTCGGCGACGCACCGAAGAGGCGGCCGAGCACGAGCGCGACGATGAGAATGCCGGTGACGGCAAAGAGCTGGCGCGCGGGGTGCGGCTTACCGCCGGGACTCGGCGTCCACGATGCACGCGCGATATCGATCACGCTTCCAGACGAAAGGAAAGCGTGCGCCTTGTAGAGCGAGTGCGCGATGATGTGCAGCAGAGCGGCGGGAAATGCAGCGAGGCCGCATTCGAGCATCATGAAGCCCATCTGCGCGATCGTGGAATAAGCGAGCGTCACTTTGATCGACGTTTGCGTCAGCATAACGACCGAACCGAACAGGGCCGTGAAGCCGCCGACGATCGCGAGCGTTTCGAGCGAGGGTAACGACAGCGAGACGACGCTCGAAAAGCGCAGGATTAGAAAGCCACCGGCGTTGATGATGCCGGCGTGCAGCAGAGCGGAAACCGGTGTCGGCGTCTCCATCACCTCACTCAACCAGCCATGCGTTGGAAACTGCGCCGACTTCAGCAGCGCGGCGAAAACGAGCAAGATGGCAACGACGTGAATGGTCTCGGGAACGAAATCACCGGCCGCACGAATCGTTCCGGCTCCCGAGAATACGACCGAATAGTCCAAGCTACCGAAAGTTTTGTAGAGGAAAATCATCGCGCCGGTGAGGCAGAGATCGCCGAGTCGGCTCGCAATGAATTTTTTGCGCGCGGCTATCGCCGCAGCGGGGCGATCGGCATAAAACAGCAACAGTTTATGCAAGCCGAGGCTCGTCGCAATCCAGGCTAGCGTCAGTTGCAAGAGATTTCCCGATACGATGAAGAGCAGCACGGCCGCGAGCGTCAGGGACAGATACTGTGTAAAACGATCTTGACGTGGGTCGCCGTCCATGTAGTTGCGACTGTATGCCAAGACGATCAATCCGATGAAGGACACGAGGCAAAACATCGCACTGCTGAGACTATCGAGGTACAGTCCTAAACCGATTCCCTCAATTCCGAACGTTCCGGTACGCAACGAACCGAACACCACCACACACACCGCCGTGGCAAGTGCGACCGCCAGACTGAAGAAGCCGGCGCTCATGGCGCGCCGGTTGACGCGGGCTGCGGAGCTGCGGGACCTCGGTGTCGGTATGTAGGCGACTGCCACGAGCGCGAGCGGCCCGAGTGCGATCAGCCAAACCAGGGGCGAGAACATCGTTTACCTCCTGTCGTACAAACGCAAGCGCGCTCGGGTCTCATTTCGAGTGCAGCGCTCGCCGATCTCGGCTTCGGCTTTTTGCGACGAGGAAGCCTCCGCGACGTAAGACGCGGCCCCGGAAATAGTCGAGATTTCCAACCGGGTTTCAGTTTTCGGTTTGACCGGGAATTTTCTCGGTTTCCGAACGGGCGCGTTCGAGGACGAAGGCCCAACTGCCGTCGTCGGTCCGGTTGCCCGAGGTGACGCGCCAGCCGTCGCGACCGCGTGCGGTCAACTCAGCACTCATCTCCGGACGCGTCCGATTGGAACCGTAAAGCACGACCTCGTACTCATACGTCATCGCCGATAGGCGCTACGCGCGTATTGTTCGACTGACCGCTGCGTGTTGAAGTACGACGCGTTGAACGCGATCGCACCACGCCTCACGCGCGTATAGCCATCGGGATCGTGGTAAAAGAGCGGTAGGATCGTACGCTCGAGTTTTTCGTACAAACTTGCGGCGTCGTTCGCATTTGCTTCATCACCAAAAAGATGGGGATCGCTCACGATCTCCCATCCGGTCTGCCCTTCGATGCAGCCTTCGACCCACCACCCATCGAGTGTCGAGAGACTCGGCACGCCATTGAGTGCGGCCTTCATACCGCTCGTGCCCGATGCTTCGAGCGGCGGACGCGGCGTGTTGAGCCAGAGATCGACGCCCGCGATCAACCGCTGCGCGAGCGCGATCTCGTAATTCTCGAGATAGACCACGCGCAGATCGTCGCCGAGGGCGATGGCGGCTTCGTAGATGCGACGGATAACGGCTTTCCCTTCATGATCCTGCGGATGCGCTTTCCCCGCGAAAACGAATTGCAACGGGCCCACGTTCGCCGCGAGATCGCGCAAACGATCGAGATCGGTGAAAGCGAGATAACCGCGTTTGTATTCCGCGGCCCGACGCGCGAAGCCAATCGTAAAAAACGAGCGATCGAGAACGATTCCCGTGCGGCGTTTGATCTCAACGAAGAGATCGTCTTTGGCGGCACGATGGGCGGCGGCGACCTCTTCGAGCGGAATGCCGACCGCGTGCCGGAGATAACCGTTATCGGATCGCCATTGCGAAATGTGTCGGTCGAAGAGCGTCGCGAAAGCGGGTGACGTCCAGCGACCGGCATGGACGCCATTGGTGATCGCATACACCGTATCGTCCGGGAACATTTCTCGCGAGACTTCGCCGTGGCGCATCGCGACGCCATTAACGTAATGCGAGCCGCGCAGCGCGAGCTGCGTCATATTGACGTTTCCGTCGTGTACGCCGCCGAGCCGTTCGATGAGACGCGTACGATCTTCGCCGAGCAGCGAAGCCGTGAGGCCGCGATCGAATCGATCGTGCCCCGCGGGCACCGGCGTGTGCGTCGTAAAAACGAAGCGTTTGCGAATCTGAGCGACGTCGTCGGCACTGACGACATCACGACCGCTCGCCTGGAGGCGCGCTTCCATCGCCGCCGGCACCAAGAACGCGGCGTGCCCTTCATTCATGTGCAGGGTCGCAAGACCATCGATGAGCCCGAGCGCTTCGAGCATCGCGTAGCCTCCGTAGCCGAGCACGATCTCTTGCGCGATGCGATAGCGATGATCGCCGCCATAGAGCGAGGCGGTGAGCGCGCGATCTTGCGGCTCGTTTTCTTCGAGATCGGTATCGAGCAGATAGACGGGCACGACGTGTCCGGACGCGCTCGTAAGATCGAAGCGCCATGCGGCGACGCGAACGGCGCGGCCCTCGATGCGAACCTCGACCGTGCGCTCGCAGAGGTGCGTGCGCGCGCGCGGATCCCACGCATCGATCGCTTCGCGTTGCTCGCCATTGGGACCGAGCGATTGCGTGAAATAACCGTGTTTGTACACGAGCGAAACACCGACGATCGGCACGGCGAGATCGGCTGCCGAACGTAACATGTCGCCCGCAAGAATTCCGAGGCCACCGCTATACGTCGGCAAACCCGCTTCGAGGGCGATCTCCATCGAAAAGTACGCGATGCGCGGAAGCGCGCCCGGCGCGTGGTCGATGGCATGAAGACGGCTATCGCTCGAACGATCGAACGCCGCCTGGCGGGAAGCAACGGTCATAGGTCTTCTTCTCGAATGCGTGTTTTAGGCTCTTTAGACGCCGCCTAGTCGCTCCTCTGCTAAGCGAGCAAAGTTTGGCGCCGTACTTCGCGTTAAGCGTTGATTGCGCCCTACTCCGTCACAACTTCCGCTTCGAAGCCCCGCTCGGCGATGGCCGCCATGATCGTGGGAAGATCGTCCGGTCGTTCGACTTCGACGGTCACGTCGAGCTCGGCGTGCTTGGCCGAGAGGCTCCCGAAGACGCGGTGATGCGCGACGTCGAGCACGTTCGCTCCCGCGGCGCTGATCGCAATTGCGACGCTCGCGAGTTCGCCCGGTCGATCGACCATGTGCACGCGAATACGGACCACGCGACCCGAGCGCATGCGATGGCGCACGATAACCGATGCGAGCATGCCGAGGTCGATGTTCCCACCGCACACGATCGTGCCGACGCACTTGCCGGCGAAGCGCTCGGCGTGCGCGAAGAGCGCGGCGATCCCGATGGCGCCCGCGCCTTCGCTCACGAGCTTTTCATCTTCGAGCAATCGCGCGATCGCGGTTTCGATTGCGGCTTCTTCGACGAGGATCACCTCGCTCACGCGATCGGCAATCATGCGCGTTGGTAAAGCACCGATGCATTTTACCGCAATGCCCTCGGCGATCGTCGGTCCGCCGCGCACCGGAACGCCGGTCCGCGCGGCGGCGATGCCCGCATACGACGCCGATTGCACGCCGACGATCTCGGTTTTCGCGCCGAGCGCGGCGACTGCGAGCGTGGCGCCCGAAATGAGGCCACCACCGCCGACGGGTACGAGCATCACGTCGAGTTCGCAGCCCGCATCTTCGATGAGCTCGAGCGTCGCGGTCGCTTGACCCGCGATGACGTGTTCGTCGTCGTAGGGATGCACGATCGTCGCACCCGTGCGGGCGGCGAGGTCGCGTGCGTGTGCGGCTGCGTCGTCGAAGGTCTCACCGAAAAGGACGACGTCGGCGCCGAAATCGCGCGTACGGCGTACTTTGAGAAACGGTGTCGTTTCCGGCATCACGACGGTAGTCGCGATGCCGAGCCGCGTCCCGTGATACGCCACGGCTTGGCCGTGATTCCCCGCGGACATCGTCATCACGCCGCACGCGCGTTGCTCGACTGTCAGTAAGAGCATCGCGTTGAGCGCGCCGCGTTCTTTATACGAGCCCGTCGTTTGGCGATTCTCGGTTTTGAAATAGACGTCGACACCCGTCGCATTGGAAAATGCACGCGAGCGCACGGTCGGGGTGCGCACGATACCCGAGGCGATGCGATCCGCGGCCGCGCGAACCGTCGCTGCGGTATCGATCAGCGACCGATCCAGCGATAGCGGCTCGGTTCGATGCGCCGGGTTCGTCTGCGAAAATCGAACGTAAAGCCGGGCCACAGCGACGTATTGCGACCGTTTTTATCGAGATACCAACTGCGACAGCCCGACATCCAAACCGTCTTCTTCGTCTTGGCGCGAATCTCGTCGTTGAAGGACCGTTGGACCTGGGGCAACACGTCGAGGGCGCGCGCGCCCCGCTTGCGCAATTGCCGCAACGCGTCGAGAACGTATGCGACCTGCGACTCGATCATGAAGACCATCGAGTTGTGGCCAAGGCCGACGTTCGGGCCCACGAGCGTGAAGAGATTGGGGAACCCCGCGACGCTCGTCCCGAGATATGCTTCCATGCCATCCGACCACGCCTCATCGAGCGTGCGCCCGCCTTCGCCAACGATCCGCACGGGCGCGAGCCCGTCTTGCGCGCGAAAGCCCGTACCGTAGATGATGACGTCGACGACGTGTCGCGAGCCGTCGCTCGTGACGACGGCATCGTCTTCGACGCGTGCGATATCGCTCGTGACGACCGCGACGTTCGCTCGCGTGAGCGCGGGGAAGTAGTCGTTCGAGATCAGGATCCGCTTGCAGCCCAAACGGTAATTCGGCGTGACCGTCGCGCGCAGTGCGGGATCGGCGATTTGGCGCTTGATATGGCTTTTCGCGATTTTCTCGACCGTGCGCAGGAGCTTCGGATCGACCGTAAATCCGAGCGCACGCACTTCGTGTGTGAGGTAGATCGACGTACGATGCAACCACGCATATCCCGGGAGATACTTGAGGAGCAGACTTTTCCGCGGATCGACGGGACCGTCGATTTTTGGCACGATCCACGGCGGCGTGCGTTGGAAAAGTGAGAGGTGCCCGACGCTCGGTGCGATTTCCGGCACGAATTGGATGGCGCTCGCGCCGGTGCCGATGACGGCGACGCGTTTGCCTGCGAGATCGACGTCGTGATCCCACCGCGCGGAGTGGAATTGCGGTCCCGCAAATTCCGCGAGGCCCGAGATCTGCGGCATCGCGGGGTTGCTCAAACCACCCATGCCCGAGATGAGGACGGATGCTTCGAAACGCGTTCCGCCGCGCGTTTCGACCTGCCAGAGCACGCGTTCGGCATCGTAGCGCGCTTCGATCACATCGCTATCGTAGCGAATGTGGCGTTCGAGATCGTACTTGTCGACGCAAGCGCGCAAGTACTCGTGGATTTCCGGTTGCGTCGGGAAGACGCGCGACCATTTCGGATTGCGTGCGAACGAAAACGAATAGAGTTCTGAGGGAATATCGCACGCGCAGCCGGGATAGCGATTATCGCGCCACGTGCCCCCGATATCGTGTGCGCGTTCGAGGATCACGAAATCGCGAATGCCCGCCGCGCGCAGCTTGATCGCCATGCCGAGGCCGGCGAACCCGGAGCCGATGATAACGATTCCGGTCGACGTCGTGGCGCGTACGGGGGGGCGTTCGAGAAGCATCGCGCGTCCTTCGAACCAGCGCGGTCCGTTGCCTCGGTTCTGGCCGGCGGAGACTTCGTACACCCAGCGGCCCCCCGCCGTTACGGACCGATCACCACACGCACGAAACTCTTGGGGCGAATCGTTTTTGCAAATGCATCGCGTACCGCCGTCGCACTGGTCGCGAGAATCGCTGCCGCTTCCGTGCGGTCGCGTCCGTATGACTCGTCCGCGAGTGTTTCGCTGAGTAAGCGCTGACCGATCGACGCAATCGAAGCTCCGGCAATCGCCGTCCGCCGAACGATCGCCGCCTTCGCAAGCGAGAGTTCGAAATCGCCGACGAGTTCGGTTTGCATTTTCACGATCTCGCCGTCGATGAGCGATTCGATGCGCGCACGATCGCTCGGTGACGATGCGAAATCGATCGAGAAGCTCGCACGCGTTTTCGACGGCGCGTACTGCGAGGAGATCGTGTAGACGAGCCCCGCATTTTGACGGATATCGCGAAAGAGTCGGCTTTGCTCCGCACCGAGCGCACCGCCGCCGAAGACGGCGTTCCCGAGCACGAGCGCGGCATAGTTGGGCGACGAACGATCGGCATCGACGAGTTCTTGCAGGGTGACGTCGTCTTGCGCGAGCGATGGTATCGTGAGCCGAACGTCGCCTGCCGTATTGAGCGGAATCCTTGGAAAATCGAGATTCGGAAGATCGCCCGTGCCGCCACGCCACGCGCCGAACGCGCGCTCGACGGAAGCCTTCGTGGCATCGACCGTCGCGTTCCCGACGACGACGAGCGTCGTGAGGTCGGGGCGGAACGTTTTCGCATAATACGCGCGCACGTCGTCGAGGTCGAGCTTCTGAACGGATTCGAGCGACGGCTCGCGTAGCGCCGGATCGCCCACGGGATAGAGTTGCGCTGCGGTTCGTTTTGCCGCAACCGAGCCCGTCCCGGAGAGTTGCGTTTGGAGCGCTTCGAGCGCGCGGCGGCGTGCCAGCTCGAAGGTCGCTCGATCGAGTCGTGGGTGGAGGACGTTTTCGGCGAGGAGGTCGAGCGCACGATCGAACGACTTGGATGTCGTCTGCAATCCGAAGCTCGAACCCGCACCGATCGACGCATCGATATCGTCTTGCGCGCGTGCGAAGGTCGCACGATCGCGCGTCGAGGTCCCGAGCGAGAAGATCGCATCGAGGACGGCCGCCACGCCTTCTTTGCCGACGGGTTCTTGCAATGCAGGCGACGTCCGCACCGCCCCGTAGGCGACGACGCTATCGGAGATCGTCGCCGGTCGGATGACGAGGGTCATCCCGTTGCGCAACTTGCTGCGATCGGGTGCCGCATCTGCCGGTGGAACGGCGGGATGGTCGACGAGATCGCTCGCCCATGCGGGGAGATGGGTCACCGGTGCTTGCGCTCCGAGCGGCTTTTCGGGGCCGGTGGCGGGTGGCGCAGCCGGCGCGTTCTGCGTTGCATTGGCGGACGGCGTCAGTTCGCCGAGAATCGCGTGCGCGGGGTCGAGATATTTTTTCGCAACGCGATCGACATCGGCGAGCTTCACGCCCGCGAGCAGTTCTTGTTCGCGTGCGATCGAGGGTTCGTTATCGAGTGCGATCGTCGTCGCCCAATCCGAGGCGAGCGAGGAGATGGAATTGCGGCTGAGTTCTTGGCCTGCGATCGCCTGCCGTTTCGTCGTCTCGAAAAGTTCGCGCGGGACTCCCTTCTCGGCATACCCGCGTAGGATTTTCTCGAGTCGCGCGCTGCCGGCGACGGGGTCGGCCCCAGGCCCGAGCGCGGCCGTCGCCATGCCGAGCTGTCCTTCGGCGACGTAGGGCATCGAAACCCAATTCGCATCGAGGGCATAACCGGAATCGACGAGACCGCGAAGCGCGCCGCGATCGGCACCGAGCACCTGTTGTAAGAGAAACGATGCGAGAAAATCCGGGCTCGCGACGCCCGGCATCCGTAGGGCGACGACCGCGAGCGGATACGTGAGCGTGGTCGGGCGGCGGATCACTTTGCGCGCGAGCGGCTCGACGCCCGCGATCGCGTGCACGACGGTCGGGCGGCGCGGAATCGATTCGAAACGCGCTTTAATCTGTGCGAGTGTTTTTGCGAGATCGAAGTTTCCCGCGAGCACGAGCACCGCATTGCTCGGTCCGTAATATTTTTGATAGAACGCTTTGAGCCGCGTTCCGGTGAGGCGTTCGAAGGCCGCATGCGTGCCGACGCCTGGATGCGCGTACGGCGTACCCGCGAAAGCGTAGGCTTGCGCGTCGCGAAAAAAATCCGCTCCGGGCGACGTGTCGTCGCGCGCGATCTCTTGGGCGATCGCGCCGCGTTCGGTCTCCCATTGTTTTTGCTCGTCGAGAATATCGCGCATGCGATCCGACTCGATGCGCAAAACCGCATCGAGATCGGCTGCGGGAATCGTAAACTCGTATTGCGTCAGCGTTTCCGATGTTTCGGCGTTGAACGATCCGCCGAGCGCGGTTGCGATCGTGCCGAGTTCGCTCGTCGAAAGATTCTTCGTGCCGCGGAACATCATATGTTCTTGCGCGTGCGCCATACCCGGGACATCCGACGGATCGTCGCGCGAACCCACGAGATACGTGAGATCGCTTGCGATCACGGGTGCGAGTGTGTTCCGCACGAGCACCACGCGCAACCCGTTTCCAAGCGTCGCTTTGAGCACGTCGCTCGGCGGCGGCGCAGCAGCGGTCTGCGCGCGCGTGGCGGTGAGTGCGAGCGCGCACGTCGCGGCGATGACGAAGCGGCGGAAGCTGGGGAATTTCACAAACCAAAAACGAAGCACCGCACCCTATCGGTCGCGAAGATGGAAATGCCCTATCGCGACGGGGCACCGCCCGCGACTTCCGAAGGGGAACGCGATGAGCATCTTACGCGATGGAACGCACTACCGCGCCTGTAATCTCTGCGAGGCAATCTGTGGCCTCGCGATTACCGTCGAGGGCGGTCGCGTGACCGATCTCCGCGGCGATGCCGCCGATCCGCTCTCCCACGGGCACATCTGCCCAAAGGGCAACGCGCTCATCGATCTCCACGCCGACCCCGACCGCTTGCGCGTTCCGATGCGGCGCGACGGTACGACGTGGACGGCGATGGCGTGGGAAGACGCCCTCGATTTGGTCGCCAAGGGACTCGCCGACGTCGTCGGCGCGCACGGCGACGATGCCGTCGCAATCTATAATGGAAATCCGACCGTCCACAATAGCGGCACCCTTCTCGGTTCGGGCGGGTTTTTACGCGCCTTCAAAACGAAAAATCGCTTCAGCGCGACGAGTATCGATCAACTCCCACACCATCGCGCGGCGCTCGAAATGTTCGGCCATCCGCTGCTGTTGCCGATTCCTGATATCGATCGTACCGAGTACTTTCTCGTCATGGGTGCGAACCCGCTCGCCTCCAACGGTAGCATCATGACCGCACCTGGCATGCGCGATCGGATCGCCGCACTTCGCGCGCGCGGCGGACGCGTCGTAACGATCGATCCGCGACGCACGGAGACCGCGCATGCGGCGAGCGAACACCATTTCATCCGGCCCGGGACCGACGCACTTTTGCTGCTCGCGTTGATCCACGAAATCTTTGCGACCGGTCGCGCCGACCTCGCGCGCCTCGCACGGTTCACCGACGGCCTCGACGATCTGCGGAGCGCGAGCGCGCCCTACACGCCCGAACGCGTCGCCGCACAAACCGGTATCGATGCCGCAACGATTCGCACGATCGCAATCGACTTCGCGCGTGCGTCTCGCGCGGTCGCATACGGTCGCATCGGTCTCTCGACGCAACCCTTCGGTGGCCTCTGCCAATGGCTCGTCAACGCACTCAACGCAATCACCGGTAACCTCGACGAACCCGGCGGCGCGATGTGGCCTACACCCGCTTTCGATATGCTCGCGACGGCGAAAGCCGGCCAAACGCACGCGGGTCGCTACACCTCGCGCGTCCGTGGATTACCGGAATTCCAAGCCGAGTTTCCCGTCGCGACGATGGTCGATGAGATGACGACGCCGGGACCAGGTCAGGTTCGCGCGCTCGTGACGGTCGCGGGAAATCCCGTGCTCTCGACCCCAAATGGCGTCGCTCTCGACGCCGCGATCGATGGCCTCGACTTCTACGTCGCGATCGATCCTTACGTGAACGAATCGACGCGCCACGCCGACGTCATCTTGCCGCCCGCGACCGGGTTCGAAGTAGATCACTACGACGCGATCTTTCATCACTTCGCCGTACGTAACACCGCGCGGTACAACGACGCGATCGCGACACTCGACGACGATCAGCGCTACGACTGGCAAATCTTCGATGGACTGCGCCACAGGCTCACCGGCACCGCGGGCGCATCGCCGCACGATCGCATCGATGCGGGGTTGCGCGCGGGCGCGTATGCGACGAGCGTCGAGGCGCTTCGCGCACATCCGCACGGTATCGATTACGGTCCGCTCGAATCGCAACTCCCGAAGCGCCTGCTCACCGCAAACGGGCGTCTCGCGCTGGCGCCCCCCGCAATGATCGCAGATCTCGCACGCCTCGCCGCAACCGCGCAAGACGTCGTCCCCGCGCTCGTCCTCATCGGACGACGCGACGTGCGCAGCAACAATTCGTGGATGCATAACGCGCCGCGTCTCATGCGCGGCGAGGATCGTTGTACGTTGCTCATGCACCCGAGCGATACGGCCGCGCGCGATCTGCACGACGGCGATCTCGTGCGCGTCACGTCGCGCGTCGGTAGCATCATCGTTCCCGTCACGACGACGGAAGATGTCATGCCCGGGGTCGCGAGCTTACCGCACGGCTACGGGCACGCGCGCGACGGCGTGCGCGCGACGGTCGCGACGGCATCGCCCGGTGCGAGCCTCAACGATCTCACCGACGGCGAACGACTCGACGATCTCACCGGTAATGCCGCCGTCTCCGGCATCGCGATCGAGGTCGAACGCGCGAGACCGCTCGAGATGCCGATACCCGCTCTCGAGTAACGTCAGATCGGCACGAACGCTTCGATGCGTACCGCTGCGGGACGCGACTGCGCGCGAGAAAGTCGTCGAGCGCATACCTCGTTCCAACGGCGAAGAACACGCCGTTACCGAGTCATCGGGCCAACGCACCACGAAGGGGCGATATGGGTCCGGCAAGAACGCGCCGCGATCGTCCGCGCCGCAGTACATTCGCGCGCGAGGGCATGTCGCTCTACGGTCGCCTCCTCGACGTCGATGATACGCAGCTGCATTTTAAAGACGATCTCAAAATCAATCTCGATACGGCCGACGACGACCATCGCTACGTATTTTGCGAAGACCGGTATCGATGCACCGCGCGAGTCGCGCTATGTGGCCGTCTGGGAACCTGCGACGCACCGGCCGTCGCTCGACATTACCGCGCCGACTACGCGTGGATCGACGTTCCCATCTTCGATGGCCGCGGCTACCCAAGCCACGAGCGTGGCGTCACGACCGAAACCCGCCTCTTCTTCCTCGGATTACCGTGGCGATATACCGGGGGATCGGTGCGCTTTAGCGGCGTTACCCGCGATGCCGAGTATCTTGCCGAAGCGATCGATGCGCGTCACGCGACGACGCATCATTCAAAAGGAACCATCCTTAACGAACTCGCGCTCGGCTCGTAGCGTATGGAATCCACGCGGTGAGGATCGCCGCGTCGTCATGATTGGAATCTTCGAGACCCATGTGTTCGGCGATAGCGGTCGCCGTCGGTAGGGAACCGTCGCGTTCGATTTCGATCGCCGCCGCGAAAAGTTGTGCTTCACCACGTAAGACATCGCGTTCGTGTTCGGTCACGCCATCGGTGTAGAGGACCAGGAGCGTTTCCATCGGCACGCTCGTAACCACGGTGCGCGGCAGAAAGATCGGCGCGAGGCCGAGCGGATAGTCGGGATGCTGCGATGAGAGGAACTTCGCTCCGCCGGCTCCCGCGAGCAACGGCGGCGGATGGCCGGCGCTCACGAAAGTGAACGTCCCGAGTTGGGCATTTAAGACGCCGAAGATCGCCGTCGCGAAGAGCTCCGATTCGCGCGCGCAGATAAATTCGTTTGCCGCCGTCAAGACGGCTGCTGGATCGAGCCCATCGTAGGCAGCGTCGCGAATCATCGCGCGGATAGCGACCATCGGATCGAAAGCGACCGGCCCATGACCGCAGACGTCGCCGATCGAGACCGCGATGAGCCCGTTTTCGAGCGAAAAAATCTCGCACCAATCGCCACCGCGCGCGCTCCGATGGGCCGCGATGATGCGCGTGCTGGTACGGACCCCTTCAAGCGATTCGACGCTCGACCCAATCTCGATGGCGGGATACGGGAAGAGATCGTTTCCATACAATGTGTTGCTAGCCATGGTGCGCGATTCGATCATGCTTCCGCCTCACGAGCGCGATTCGACCGTGCCGCAAATGGGCACGCCAATGGCATAAGTATGTCCCCCCGGAGGCTCAGAATCTGTATCACTTCATACAGGGACGAAATGACTTGCTTGGTATTATGTAATGAGCATTGGGAGGCGCCAGACGTTGTATAAATTAAAATCGCAGAATCTGCCGGTGGAACTGACCCCGGAATTGATGGGAGAGAACACGATTCTCTGCGGGTTGGGCGATTCTGCTCGTTCCGAGATCATGAAAAACGGCACGATCGTGACGCTCGCCTTACGCGAGCAAATTTATTCGCCCGAAAAGCCGATTCGCGATGTGTTTTTTCCGATCGATTCCGTCCTCTCGATCGTGACGCACATGAGGGACGGAAACCAAATCGAGGTCGGTACGATCGGACGCGAGGGCATGTCGGCATTTCCACTACTCATGGGCGCCTCGAGTTCGGCCAACGACTGCTACTGTCAAGTCCGAGGACGGGCGGTAAAGATCGATGCCGGAATCTTTCGCACCTTAAGCTCTAGCGACACAGGCTTCCGGCAACTTCTCGATCGTTACTTACAGGCGTATGTGAACATGCTCGGACAATTAGCGGCCTGCAATCGCTTGCACAGCGTTTACGAGCGTTGTTCGCGTTGGCTCCTCATGACGCACGATCGTGTCAATTTTGATGAGATTCCGCTCACTCATGAATATCTCGCGATGATGCTCGGCACCGGCCGATCCGGCGTGACGATCGCTTCCGCGACGCTCCGACAGGCGGGATTTATCAGCTACGCGCACGGCAAGATCCGTATCCTCGACCGCCCCGGGCTCGAAGACGCGTCGTGCGAATGCTACGAAGTCGCACGCGAACAGTTCGGGGGATTCCTTCGCGGCTCGACGCCGCCCGTAAAGCAACGGCGTCGCGCCGGATAAACGTTCGAATACGGAATGAGTGGGTATGACGCCGCTGTGAACCACCACGATTCGGCGCAGCCTCATGGATAGCGATGCCAAAGACCGGATCGCGATTCACGCGCCCGAAACGTCCGACGGTTCCCTCGTTTCAACCGAAGAACTTTACCGCTATCTCGTCGAGAGTTTGACGGAATATGCGATCTTTGCGACCTCGGACGACGGTCGGATCGTGAGCTGGAATTCGGGTGCGGAACACCTCTTCGGGTACGTCAAAGCGGAAGTTATCGACCGTAATTTTGACATCATCTTCACGGCCCAAGACCGCATTGCCGGAGCACCGCAACTCGAACTCGAAACGGCTCGCACCGCCGGACGCGTCGCTAACGATTGCTGGCACGTTCGCAAAGATTCGTCACTTTTCTGGGCCACCAATATCGTCCAGCCGATTCGTGACGATGATGGAAACAGTGTCGGTTTCACGAAAATCGTGCGCGACGATACGGACCGAAAAGTTGCTATACAAGCGCTACAAGATAGTCAGCAACGTTTTCAACTTCTCGTCGAAACAGTTCGCGAATATGCGATGTTCGGTGTTTCGTCATCGGGAAACATATCGCTCTGGAACGCTGGAGCGGAGGCACTCTTCGGATATCGCTCCGATGAGATCGTGGGCTTCCCGCTTGAGAATCTCTACGCGGCGGATGCCGTATCCGCGGGACACGCGACCACGCAACTCAATCGCGCGGCGCACGAAGGATTCGCGCACGACGAACGATGGCTCGTGCGAAAAGACGGAACACGTTTCTTCGCAAGCGATCACATCAAACGAATCGCTAACGATCTCGACGGGAGCGACCGCGGGTTCGTCAAGATGGCTTACAATATTACCGATCGCAAAGCAGCCGAGGACGCGACGCGCAATCTCGCAATGCACGATTCGCTGACGGGGTTGCCCAATCGCGTGCATTTCATCGAACGGCTTCGTTCGGAAATCGCCGACGGTAAGAGCGCGGAGCGGGGCGGATTCGCCGTCTTTTTTCTCGACGTCGACGACTTTAAGCTCGTCAACGATAGCTTCGGACATTCGATTGCCGACAAGCTACTGCAAGCGCTCGCAACGCGACTCGCCTCTTGCCTTCGATCGGGCGACCTCCTGGCGCGGCTCGGTGGCGATGAATTTGCGATCCTTTTGAGTGGCACCGAGCGGCGTACCGATGCAGACACGCTCGTGAAACGGATCGCACGCGGGCTTTCGAAACCGTTCGAGGTAGATCGTCACGAATTTTTCGTGACGATGAGCGTTGGGGTCGCGCTCGATACGGCGCGGTATTCGTTGCCGGAGGAGGCGCTTCGCGACGCCGATATCGCAATGTATGCCTCGAAGGCAAAAGGGCGCGGTCAGATCACGATTTTTGAATCGGCGATGCACGAGCCCATCGTCGCGCGCCAACGCCTCGACACACAACTACGGCACGGACTCGAACGCGACGAATTCCGCGTCGTCTATCAGCCGATCGTGGATCTCGCCGACATGCAGACCGTCGGTTTCGAAGCGCTCGTACGATGGCAACATCCGACGCGAGGTCTGCTCGGCCCGGCCGATTTTCTCGAAGCCGCGCGCGAGACTGAATCGATCATTGCGATCGACCGTTTCGTGCTCTCACGCGCCTGTATCGACGCGAGTACGTTTCTCGCCGAAGGGGGCTCATCACCGTTTCTTTTGAGCGTTAATATGACGTCTCGCCAATTCGAATTCGTCGACTTCGTTCCGTACGTTTCGAGCGTCTTGCACGAGACCGGTTTCGACCCGTCGTGCCTCAAGCTCGAAATTACCGAGGGCACGATGATGGCAATATTCGGCAACACGCTCGACACGCTCGCTCGCTTGCGTGGAACTGGCATCGAGCTTTATATCGACGATTTCGGAACGGGTTATTCGTCGCTAAGTTACCTTGCGGATCTTCCCGTCAACGCGCTAAAAATCGACCGTAGCTTCGTCGAGAAGATCGGGTTGCGCACCGAGCACAAAAAGATCATCGCGACGATTGTCGATCTCGCGCACGGTCTCGAGATCAAAGCGATCGCAGAGGGTATCGAGTCGAACGAACAGCTCGAAGTGGTACGCGCGCTCGGTTGCGATTACGCACAAGGCTTTCTTTTTTCGCGTCCCGTCGAATGGAGTGTGGCGTCTGCATCTCTCGATCGACACGTGGACGGTTTCATCGCCCCGCTATCGTAGACCACCGTATGATTCCGCGTCGAGCCGGTCGAGCAAGAGCTTCGTTTCCGCCGCGCGCTCCGCGCCCAACCGTTGGGCGGACTTCGTGATCAGCTTCGGCGGAATCGCCGTGACGAAAGATCGTAGCGATGCCAGGGCCGCCTCGACGTCGCCTGCAGATTCACCCGTGAGCGCGATCATGCGCGTCGCACCCATATAGCCGAGAAAGTCGACGGAGTCGGCGTCGTGGAGCACGATCGCCTCAGGCTCGGTTGCAACGGAATAAAACATATGGCCGCGCTCGGCGGCTTGTACGTGAGCAAGCTTCACCATAGGAAAGCCGACATCACGTAAAACCGCGGCACTAGATTCTGCGGCGATATCGCCGTGTTCTGTTTTCTTGTCCGTATCCCACGGCGCGAACGCCGCCATATCGTGTAGCATCGCTGCGGCGAACACGACGTCGGTATCGATCGCGAGGCCGTCTGCTTTCGCAAAGCCCGTCGCGAGTCGATAGTTCCGCTCGGAGTGCTGCCACCCCCAGGCCGGGTGCTTAAAATGCGCACGAGCAAACGCGTAGAGCTTCGCTTTCCACGGCGCATCGAGCGCGATCCCGGAAACCGTCGTCGTGGCATCCGGCGTTCCCGCAATCACAGGCGAAGGCGTGAGATCCGCGCATCGACCAGCTGCCGCTGTCCCAGCGACGAGAAGTGCGAGGGTCAGCGTCATTCGAAAAGCAATCACAGGCGCGCGTACGTCAATGACGCCTGAGGTGCTCTGAAAACTAGCCTTCAGTAACGAGCGCAGGTTCAGCATTGCCTACGCCGGCAGATCTTTCGGGCGATCCGCGTAGATCAGCGTCGGCTGTTCTTTCTTTTCGATGACTTCTTTATTGATGACACACTTCTTAACGCCGACGAGGGACGGCAGATCGTACATGACGTCGAGCATGACTTCTTCGAGAATCGAACGTAGGCCGCGGGCCCCGGTCTTGCGACCCTGGGCGCGCGTGGCGATCGCGACGAGCGCTTCCTTCGTAAACGTGAGATCGACGCCGTCCATACCCAGAATTTTTTGGAACTGGCGCACGAGCGCGTTACGCGGCTCGACGAGGATGCGACGCAACGCGAGTTCGTCGAGCGCGTCGAGCGTGACGACGATCGGCAGACGGCCTATGAATTCGGGAATCAGCCCGAACTTGAGCAGATCCTCTGGCATCAGCTGTTGGAGAAGCTTGCCGACCTTCACGTCCTTCTTCGATTCAGGGACGCTACGGAATCCGAGTGAGTTCGAGGCGACCCGCGATTCAATAATCTTTTCGAGACCGTCGAAAGCGCCGCCGCAGATGAAGAGCACGTTGGTCGTGTCGATCTGAATGAACTCTTGGTGCGGATGCTTGCGTCCGCCTTGGGGCGGCACATTCGCCGTCGTTCCCTCGAGAATCTTTAGGAGTGCCTGCTGCACGCCTTCGCCCGAGACGTCGCGAGTGATCGACGGATTCTCGCTCTTACGAGCGATTTTATCGATTTCATCGATGTAAACGATGCCTTTTTCGGCACGCTTTACGTCGTAGTCGGCAGCCTGGATGAGCTTGAGGAGAATATTCTCGACGTCTTCACCGACGTAGCCCGCCTCCGTGAGCGAGGTGGCATCCGCCATGGCGAGCGGAACGTCGAGGATTTTCGCGAGTGTCTGCGCGAGATACGTTTTGCCCGAACCCGTCGGGCCCACGAGCAGAATGTTGGACTTCTGCAGCTCGACGTCGTCGGATGCGACGCCGGCGTTGACGCGTTTATAGTGGTTGTAGACGGCGACCGCGAGCGCTTTTTTGGCGCGTTCCTGACCGATGACATACTGGTTGAGGATGTGATTGATTTCTTTGGGCTTTGGAATATTCCGCAGCCGTACGTTCTCGTCGACGTTTTTGTACAGCTCTTCTTCGATAATCTCGTTGCAAAGCTCGATGCACTCGTCGCAAATATACACGCCCGGGCCCGCGATCAATTTGCGCACCTGCTCCTGCGATTTACCGCAGAAGCTGCACTTTAATTGACCTTTTTCATCACCGAATCGGAACAACGGGCGTGTCCTTTGCTTATACCGGCGCCGGAGCGGCGCCGCGCATTTCTTTGCTGAAGATCGAATCGATCAAACCGTACGCACGTGCATCTTCCGACGTCATGTAATAATCGCGGTCGATATCGCGCAGGATCTGATCGATGGGGTGATTCGTCGTGGTCTCATAGATGCCCGCAAGCATCCGGCGCGTGGCGATGAGATCACGCGCGGCGATCTCGACGTCGGTTGCTTGGCCGCCGATCTGCTGAACCCACGGTTGGTGGATCAGAATCTTAGCATGCGGCAACGCGAAGCGCTTTCCCGGTTCGCCGCCCGTAAGCAAGATCGACCCCATCGACGCCGCCATACCGGCGCAAATCGTCGCGACGTTCGGCCGCACGAGTTGCATCGTATCGTAAATCGCGAGGCCCGCGGTGACGCTACCACCAGGGCTGTTGATATACATATCGATATCTTTGTCGGGATCCTCACGCTCGAGGAAGAGGAGCTGTGCGATCACGAGATTCGCGAGGCCATCGTCGATGCCGCCGCCCACAAAAATGATCCGCTCTTTGAGTAGCCGCGAATAGATGTCGAACGCACGCTCGCCGCGCGCGCTCTGCTCCACGACCATGGGGACGAGATGGCCCATCGATAACTCCTGACGACGTCTTGCGGCGCGATGCTGCGCTGCCTGTATCTCTAGCATGTGATGTGACTACGCGGGTGAAGCGTTCGTTGCTTCGATCTCGGCCCCATCGGTTTGGGTACGTGCGGCGACTTCGGTGATCGTCGCGTGGTCGAGGAGCCATTCCACCGTTTTCGTGCGGACGATACCATCGACGAGCGCGTTGAAATTCGCGCGCAACATCTCGAGGATCGCTTCACGCGGCTGCTGATACTGGCGGCTCAACTGCGCGATCTCGGCTTCGATATCGGCGTTGGTCGCAGTGATCGATTCGGCTTTTGCCACGGCTTCGACGAGCAGCGAGCCTTTGACGCGCTTCTCGCCTTCAACGCGATACTCAGCCGTCAATTCGTCTTGCGTCTTACTCTGTTTTTCGAGATACGTCTCCCACGTGAGGCCTGCGCGTTCGATGTAGGTCCTGGCTTCGGTCGCGAGATTCTCCGCTTCACGATCGACGAGGACGCTCGGAAGCGCGAAATCGTGCGCGGCCATGAGCTTCTCGAGCAAAACGCTCGTGAGCGCGCGACGCTGGTTTTGCTTTTTCTGCATCTCGAGCCGCACGCGGAGTTCGTCGCGCAGCGTCGCGAGCGTCGCATCTTCGCGGCCGAACCGTTTGGCAAACTCATCGTCGAGTTCGGGCAGCTCGGTCGCCTTGTTTTCATGCACGGTGATCGTAAAGACGGCCGTTTTGCCAGCCAGTTGCGCTGCGTTGTAGTCCTCGGGAAAATGCGCTTCGATATCCTTGGTTTGACCCGCGGTCATTCCAACGATGCCCGACGCGAAACCGGGAATGAAGCCCTCTTCGGTTATGTTCGTCGGCTGCTGTTCCGCCGTGCCGCCGTCGAAAGCGACGCCGTCGATTTTCCCAAGATAATCGATCGTCGGCGTGTCGCCGAGTGCGACGGGACGTTCGACTGGTACGAGCGTGCCCTGATCGCCGCGCAGATGCGCGACTGCGCTCTCGAGTTCGTCGTCGCTCACCGCGGAGGACGTGCCCTCGAGGGCGATCCCCTTATACTCTTTGAGCTCGAACTGAGGGCGTACGTAGACGGTCGCCCGGACGCGCAATGGCTGGCCCTCTTCTTCGGGCATCAGCTCCATCTGCGGCTGATCGACGGGATCGAGATCGTTCTCTTGCAACGCACGCGTGTACGCGGTCGGCACGACGGCATCCATCGCGCGCTCCTCGATGGCCTGCGTCCCATATTGTGCCTCGAAAAACTTGCGCGGCGCCTTGCCGGGACGAAAGCCCGGAATCCGCACGTTCTTAACGAGGGTCTTGAAGGCGCGCTCGCGAGCAACCTTGAGTTCTTCCTCGGAGATCGGGATCTCGAGCTCGACTTGCGTGGGATCGAGGAACTTGACGGTAGCAGCGGTCGACACGGTGATGGGCGGGCCTTTCTAGCGTAAAGCCGCGGCACGAAGCGCCACGGCTAGGGCCCCGGACATGGGGCAGGTGGCCGAAACCGGCCGAAACTGGAGCGGAAGACGAGATTCGAACTCGCGACCCTCGCCTTGGCAAGGCGATGCTCTACCACTGAGCTACTTCCGCATAATTTCTAAGAGAACGTCGGGTGAGTTTTGGGCGAGCAGAGACTCGAACTCTGATGGGTTGCCCCACTGGAACCTAAATCCAGCGCGTCTACCAATTCCGCCATCCGCCCGAGAACCTGCGAAGTGTATCGCGACGGCTTCAGACTCGTCAAGGGCTTCGGGCCGCGTGCGAGGCTTTGGTTGCTGCCCGCGGGTATACGCAAAGTCGATGATCCGCCTCCGTCTTCTCCTCGCAACCGTTCTCCTGACGATTGGCGCGACGTCGCTTCGCGCCTTCGGTGCTCCAGACGACGAATGCCGGAAGCCGTATGTGGTTCCCTACGCCGAGCAGTGTAGCTTCGCGTACAAGTCTCTCAAGAAAGACACGTCACCGCCAAATCTCTCGGCAGCCTTCGCCGCTTGCGCTCGCGCGCAGAACGTGGCGGTCTCGTGCGTGAAATCTCCGGATCGGCAGCTGCACGCTATTGCGCTCGGCGCCCTGTTCCAAGACGTCACCCAGCAAGCCGAGATCGCGGTCTTCGCACAGCAGTTTGCCGTCGCGACGGCGCTCCTGCGCGAAAAGCTTCAGATCATCGATGTGGTGGCACACGATGCCAAGCCCGGGGATCGGACGGTCGCGACGGAACGCAGCGCCGCAAAAATCGAACTCGCCGATGCGACGGCGGGACTCTGCACGCAGACCGTGCTCGCAGGCGCGAGCGATCAGAAGCAACTGGCGAAAGATCGCAAGTTCGCCGAACTCGCGACGTTACTGAAACGAAAATCTGGTGAGTACGCTGCCTGCGCCGCGCAGGCTCCCACACGATCGAAACGCGCCTATCTCGAGTACGTCGGGGTCGTCGCCCGGGAAGAGAGTGCGCGCGCCTCACAGGCAGCCGGAAGCGCAACGGACGCGGAAACGGGATATCGTGCGTGCGTCTCCGATGCCGAGCGCATCGCAAAGCATGCGAAGTCGCCCGTTACCGGCTATCTCAAGACCATTTCAGCGCTCTGCACGGGTCGGCACGATGGGACGTATGCCGTCGACCAACCGACCCCGATCGATCAGCCCGATGCAAAAGGCTTCAAGCCGCTGGTTCTTCCGAAAAGTTAGGCCGTCGGTTTGACGGGAGAGACTCCGTGCCCCTCGGGGCCACGCAAGATATGACCGAGGAGTTGCACGACGTTGAGGCGACCGGGATCGGCGGGAAAATACCCTTCGACGATGCGGCCGGTGAGGCCGTAACCGATCGCGGCAACGATCACGAGTTCGATCGCCGGCACGATACGCCGGCGACGTTCTTCGAAATCGGGCCCACGCATCGAGGGATGCGCCGAGATGACCGTTCGAATGAGATCGAGCTTTTCGCCCAACGCGTCATAGCTTGGTTTGTTGTTTGAGAGCGAGAGCCACGCGATTAAGCGAGCGTAACCACCCTCGTCGAAAACACGAAAGACGCCTTCGATGACCCGATCGACCGAAAGCGAGAGCGGATCTTCGGTTTCGTAGACGCGGGCGACTTGATCGGCCAAGCGTACCGTTACACGTTGCGCAAGCTGCGTTTGCAGCTCGGCGACGGTACCGAAATGGTAGAGCACATTGGGATGGCTGACGCCCGCTCGCGTCGCGACCTCGGTAAGACGCAGGCCATCGGGTCCGCTCTCGACGAGCAGGGCTTCGGCCGCCGCAAGGATGGCTTCGCGCGCATCGGCAGCTTCGAGCCGGCGGCGTTTTGGAGTGGGCTTGCCCGCAAGGGGATCGAATGGCGGGAGCATTTTGTCCCTGTTACGAGGTGGTGTCGGGACAACCCGGCTTCTCGGACGATATTTCGTTGCTTCGCTTGGCCAGAGCGTCCTGTGTCGTGACCGCGCTGATACGGGCGATCGTCTTCGTGAGTATCGGTGCGATCATCGTGCGTCCGTGGCAGCGGCCAAGATGCCTGTGCTCGGAAAGTGGCTCACGCTGCGCGTCATCTCACGATGCGACCTGCGCCAACCGATCGCGCGTGACGTGCGAATCTTCGCACTCGAACGGTCACGACCTCATCGCCGCACTCGGCGCGCTCGTTCTCGTGACTCCGCGCTAAATGCGAACTTCGACGCCGAGTTCTACACGTCGCTCCGCGCGAATTCCGAGATCGTCGGAAAGCGGGCGTGCGTTGCGCACGAGTATTTCGAAATAGCGACGCACGATCGTCGGAAGCGCGTGCTCTTTTGCGCGTACGATTTTGGGATCGGCGTAAAAGAACGACGTGTCGTCGGAATCGAGATTGAGACCGCTGAGACCGCACGCGCGTAAGATCGGCTTGATAGCCGGTCGCTCCATGTAGCCGAAGCTTGCGTGCACGATTGCGAGACGCGTCGAGTACGACTCGATCGTCACGCGTTGCGATTCCGCCACATAGGGTCGCGCCATGCGATCGAGCGTGAGGATCACGACGCGCTCCTCATTCGCGCGCGCGCGCAACCATTGATGCGTCGCCCCGATAAACGGGATTCCGCGCGGATCTCCCGTGAGAAAGACCAACGTGCCCGACGGATTACCAGCTGACGGGCGCATCTCGCGCTTGTAACGAGAGAGCGGCATCGCGAGTTCGGAAAGCGCCTTGGCGACGCAACGCCGGCCTTCGAGCCACGTCATCGCCGTAAGCACGAAAACCGCACCGATCGCGAATGGGACCCACGCACCTGCGAAAAATTTTGGGAGACTCGCGGTAACGAAGAGCGCGTCGACGGCAACGAAGCTCGCCACGAGCGGATAAGCGACGATCGGTTTCCAGTGGAGTCTTCGGCGGATGACGTACGAGAAAGCGAACGTCGTCGCGAGCATCGTGGTCGAAACGGCGAGTCCGTAGGCTGCCGCTAGCGAATCGCTGGTGCGGAACGTAAGGACGAGGGCGACACACGCGATCGCAAGAGCCGCGTTCACGGCAGGAACGTAAACCTGTCCCTTGTTTCGGCGCGACGTGTGGTGCACGGTAAGTCGCGGCCACAGGGAGAGATTGATGGCTTGCTCGGTGAGCGTGAACGCTCCCGAGATCAGCGCTTGCGAAGCGATGACGGTTGCAATCGTCGCGAGCACGACCATCGGCAAGAGCATCCAACCGGGTGTGAGGGCGTAAAACGGATTATCGAACGCTCGCGGGTCGACGAGCACGCGCGCGCCTTGACCGAGGTAATTGAGCACGAGGGCGGGCAGCACGAGGGCGAACCACGCCGCCACGATCGGCTTGCGTCCGAAATGCGAGAGATCGGCATAGAGCGCTTCGACGCCCGTAACGGCGAGGACGACTGCGCCAAAGACGAAGAATCCGAAAATCCCATGATGGATCGCGAAGCCGACTGCGTGCCGCGGATCGATCGCCCACAAAACTCGTGGTGCGGCCGCGATCGCCACCGCGCCCGCGATCGCGATTGCCGCAAACCACAGCACCATGATGGGGCCAAAGACGCGGCCGACGCGATCGGTCCCACGCGATTGAATGGCGAAAAGCCCGAGGAGGATGCCGACGGAAATCGGCACGATGAACGGTTGTGCCGCTTTGGTCGCGACGCCGACGCCTTCAACTGCCGAGATCACGGAGATCGCGGGCGTAATAATGCCGTCGCCAAAGAGCATCGCCGCACCAATGGCGACAACCCAGGTTAGCCATCCGGCTTTCGCCGGAACGTTGCCGACGCGCGGCAACGCGGCAAGTGCAAGCAAGGCGAGGATTCCGCCTTCGCCATCGTGGTCGACCCTCAGGAGCACCCCGACGTACTTGAAGCACACGACAAAAACGATCGCCCACAGAAGGAGCGAGATGATGCCGAGCACGTTTTCGAGTTGCGGTCCGACGTTCGCTGTCGTGAAACATGTCTTGAGCGTGTAGAGCGGGCTCGTCCCAATATCACCAAACACGACGCCGAGCGCGGCGAGCGCGGCCCCCGGGGCCAATCGTGCGCTTTTCTTCGCGACGTCCCCGAGTGGCAAATTCATTTCCGTCGCGGCCATCGCGGCGTCTTACCCGCTTAGCTGCGAATCGAAATCACGCCGTAACGTTTTGCGTAAGCCTGGCGTTCTTCATCGAAACGGGCGCGGATGTTCGCCGACTCGAGTACGGCGGCAGCCATCGCGACTTCGTCGGCCTTGGCCTTTCGTTTCACTTCGAGGGCTTTGGCATCGGCAAGTGCGCGTTTCTTGGTCATATCCGTTAAATTTGGGATCGACCAGGGAACACCTGGGCGTCACGATATCGATTGCGGACGTCAAAGGACTGATGTTGCCCAATATCGCCTTCAGCCGCGTAGATTCTGGCCCGGATGCCCGCTTCTACGATCGACCCCGTTTTGTCGCACACATCGACGATCTGGCGATCGCGGCGGTCACCGAACTGTACCGAGCGTACCTGCCGCCAGGCGGCATCATCTTGGATCTCATGAGCAGTTGGATCAGCCATCTCCCGCCGGAAAGCGCCTATGGCGCGGTCGCCGGGCTTGGGATGAACGCAGCCGAGCTTGCCGAGAATCCGCGTCTTGAAACCTTCGTCGTCCACGACCTCAATGCGTCGCCCACCATTCCGTTCGGCGATTCGATTTTCGATGCGGCGATGATCTGCGTCTCGGTGCAATACCTTACGCAACCGATCGCGGTGATGCGCGATCTCGCGCGAATTATGCGCCCGGGGGCGCCACTGGTCATCACATTTTCCAACCGCTGCTTCCCGACAAAAGCCGTCGCACTTTGGCACGCGCTCGGAGACGACGGACATGCCGGACTCGTCGCAAGCTATTTGCGCGAAGCGCGTGCCTGGGTCGAAATCGAGACGCTCGACTGTACACCGCGCGGCGGGGACGTGCTCCGCGCCGTCGTTGCGAAGCGCGCGCCGCTCGATTAGGCGGCTTCCCGCGCGCCCGGGGCACCGAACCAAAAGATAACGCACACGCAAGCCGCACCGACCGCGGCGGCAACGAGCGCACGTTCGGTACCGATCGCACTCGCCAAGCTCCCGATGGCGAAGTTGCCGATGGGAATTCCACCGAGGAATGCGAGCGAAAAGAGACCGTTCGCGCGCCCGCGTTCCTCGTCGCCCGCGCACTCTTGCACGTAGGTATTGGCGAGTGCGTACATGAGCGTATCGATCGCACCGATCACGAAGAGCATAATGCCCGCAACCGTAACGTCGCGTACGAACGTGAAGCCGATGAGTGCGATGGCGGAAGCGAACATCGCGATCGGAATGACGCGGCCTTTCGTCCCGATTTCGCCGATCTTCGCAAGCACGAGTGCGCCCACGATTGCGCCGCCGCCACCGCAAGCCGAGAGGATGCCGTATCCGCGCACGTCGAGGTGCAAGATATTCTTCGCGATGTCGGGCAGCAGCGTGATATACGGCGTAATTCCGATCGTGAACGCGGCGATGAGTAACGAGAATGGTACGACAACCGCTTCGAGTCGCGAGACGCGGGGTGCGACGAATGTCGCCACGTCATCGGCGCGCTCTTCATCGCGCCGCGCCGATTTTCGGCCGAGTACGAGAGCGAGCGCGATCATTGGCACGAGCGAGACGGCGAAGACGGCGAAACCGACCGCGACACCGACCGTCGCAATTGCGATCCCACCGAAGGCGGGCCCGAGCGTTCGAGCGACGCTCCACTCGAGTGAAGAGAGCGCGATCGCACGGCCGAGTTCTTCACCGCGCACGAGATCGTAGAGCCACGCGCGATCGACGGGATGTTCGAGCGCGATGATCGTGCCGATCGCAAATGAAAGTGCCGCGAGCGTCGCAAGTGTGACGTGCCCTGTCGCGATGAGTGCCGCGAGCGCGAGGGCGAGCGCGAGAAGAATCGCGTTACCGCCGGCGACGAGCGTGCGGCGATCGAAACGATCGGCAAGCGTACCGCCATAGAACGAAAAGAGCAGGTACGGTAACTGACCGCTTGCCGCGATCGTACCGAGCCAAAACGGCGAGTTCGTCAGCGTGAGGACGAGCCAACCCGACGCAACGGTCGAAATCCAGAAGCCGGTATCCGCGCAAGCGGCCGCGGCGAGATATGAGGCAAAACGACGAGTACGCAACGCATGGGTAGGTCGCGCGCGCGGGCACGCGACCCTGCTCGCGCGAACCGAACTCGTATGAACGCATCCGATCTCGTGCGGCACATCGACCAGTTCGAGCGCGTCGAGGCCGATGCGGCTGCGAGCGCGCGAGCGCGTGCGGGGCGAGCGCTCGTCATTCGCGGTGCGCGTCTTCAGGTGGTCGCAGACACCGCCGCACCGACCTTCGTTGCGTGCGCGCCGAACGATGTCGATCCCGCGATGCCGTTTCTCGGCATCGATGAATCGGGCGCACCGCTTTACGTCCATCTCCTCGCAAGTGAGAGTGAGCCCGATGATGCGACGCGCTTGAGTGATTTACGGATGGAGCTCGGGCGCTACACACCGGCGATGCGCGAAGCGATCGTAACCGCGCTCGCACTCGCGCGTTGGTCGCGCAACTCACGCTACTGCGGCGCGTGCGGGCGCGATCTCGTTTGGGAAATCGGAGGTCGGACAAAACGCTGCACACGAGAGCCCGAACCGCATCGGCATTTTCCGCGCACCGATCCTGCGACGATCGTACTCGTACACGATGGTGACCGAGCGCTTCTCGGGCGGCAAGCGACGTGGCCACCGGGTCTCTACTCGACGCTTGCGGGATTCGTCGAGGCGGGTGAAACGGCCGAAAGTGCGGTCGCGCGCGAAGTCTTCGAAGAAGTCGGCGTGCGCGTCGACGATATTCGCTATTCCGGTAGCGAAGCGTGGCCTTTTCCCCGATCGCTCATGCTCGGTTATGTCGCACGCGCGACAACGTACGACATCCGCGTCGGCGACGAACTCGAGGACGCACGCTGGTTCACGCGCGACGAGTTGCGCGACGTGCAAGCGCACATGACAGCACGTATGCCGCATTTCGACACGATCGCACGCCGCCTCATGGCGGCCTGGATCGCGGAAGACTAGGCTTTCGCTTTTTGCACGGAAGTTTCTCGAACCGTTCCCTTTTTCGCGGACGTTTTCTTCGCCGTCGCCTCCTCTGCCGAACTCTCGTTTACCGAGGCCTTCTCCGTCGTGTAGGTTCCCGTTGTCGTCGGCTCGCCGGTGCGATTTTCTCGCCGCGTCGTCGATATCGCCTTCGTGTTGCCGTGAGTAATATTTGCTATAGCGTTGACCCGTCGTTAACAGTTTCCTTTGTAAACGCCGATAAGTTAGTATCGAAAAAAAGAGCGATAAGGTTGCCCGAATCTCTCTCTCTCTCTCTTTTACTTCTTCGAAGCAGGTGTTAGTGGAATAACTTTTGCGGCGAGTAACAACGCAAGTCCAACAATCACGTCGTACACGGGCCAATTACTCGGATGCGACGACATCGGATGCATGTTATTCCATTCCGTTAATGCACCGAAGATCAACCACGTCGCCGACATAATGTAGCAATGCGTGCGTACCGAAATAGATTTTAACATTCCCAAGAACTCGCTGTCAGCTTCCAATCTGCGTACATATCATTGCGCGCAGTTTCCCAATTCCAAACCGCATACATCGAACTTGCCGCAACGACGGCAAAAGCGAGCCCGCTCGTTATGACCGTCGTGGCCGCGGCAACGCCAAGAGCAATGTAGAGCGCGGCTACCGATTAATTGTACGCGGTTACGGAACGCTGAAAGGTGAGCATAACCGAAGGAGCCACCGGGACGAGGTGACACACCTGGCTCGTGTGCATGCCACGAGTCTGCAACACCGGAACCTTGTCGATTGCTATTTTCCCGTTGCCGAAATCGTGTTGAGCCGCGCCGTCTACGAACGTGAGCGTATCGACTAAGGCACCATCGAGGAAAATACGAGCGCCGTTGTTTGGAAGGCTTTCAATGCGCGACGTGTGCGCTTGTGGTGCCGCTACTATTGCGGTCGGAGTGACGTTCCCACCGCTACTACAACCCGTGACGAAAAATGCGCTAATAGGTGTTAAAGATGCAATTCGCAAAACAAATTCGCTTTCTAGTTTCGGCATCTTAGTGGAGATCATGCGAACGGTTCTCCCTTGTAAACGCCGATGAGTCCTTTCGCGAACTCACCGTGAGACGCGCTTTTAAATGGATTTCCAGCGTAGCGCGCCGGCGTGGTTTACCATATCGTGAAACGGAGGGATGTTGCTCTCAGAATACGCCGTTGCGGGATCCGACGCTTTAAAAGAGATCGACAAGACAGTTACGTCGTCGGGATGTTCCAAGGCATGGGATCATTGTTTGGGAGCGATGCCGCTACTTTGATCGCCTGTTTCGCTTGTCCCATCTTCACCGCGGCTCCGAGACCTTTGCCGCAGACATCGCCGACTGAGAAGGCAACCCGTTGCTCGACGACCGGAAAGTCGCTGACGGCGGAACCCATCATAAGGGCGTCCACCGTGCCTGTTTCGCCACGAGCGCTTTAGGAAGCGCGTCGACCGTTGAAGATTCCGAATGATCCGAAAAGACGCTCCTGTCACGCAGGAGTCAGAACGTGTATCGTCGCTCCAAGCGTGCCGCCACGCCCCCGCATAGCGCTACGGCCGCTTTTCGTATAACGGATTCTGATACCCGGCGTTCCAGAACGGTGAGAAGCCGTAGTAGCCGTAGTATGGAAAAAAATCCTCATTACGCGGTGCCGTGATGATCTCGGGATTGTAGGCGGGCGAATGCACGAGACGTTCCCGCGTCTGGTTGACCGTCACTTGATCTTTGGTCACGGTCGTGATGGCGTCGACCGGGCAAAGCACGTGTTGCCCTCCGATGCCGAGGAAGTCGCCGACGCGGATCTCGAGCATCCGTATCTTTCGTTCCCGCTCATCGATGAAGAGGCCGCTAACGTGACCGATCTCCACGCCGCTTGAATCGACGATTTTTCGCTCACGAATATCTTGCGATGGATCGGCGAGTTCGAGTCCGCTATCTTTGAGCTTTTCGAGCGAAGTGTTCTCTGTCGAGGCTTTCTGCGTCATGGTACCGGCCTTTCGATAGCACTGCGCCGTGCGTGGCGCAATCGCGTGCACGTCAACCTACCACGCCCTCTCGTACGAGAGCACCCTGATTTCCACGATTCCTTTTAGGGCCGCTCGACGATATCGTTATCGCAACGATGTCTCTAGCACACCTTTGGCTTCTCTTTCAGGCCCAATTTATAGTAGGCCCACCCGCGCGTCTCGATGATACGAACGCGGAGATCGGCAAGGAGCGAGAGTGAAGATGTGGCATGGACTCGTCGTCGCCGTCGCGGTGCTCGTCATCGTCGCCCTCGTTTCTATGACCGCAGGGGCGAAATTCTTCTTTCATCGTGGGCGCGGTGCCATGACGACATCTCTCACTTCCAGCGCGCTTTAGAGTACATCATCCGTCTCTAATTTTCGCAATGTTTCGTCGATGGCCCTAGGATGATAACATTTAGCTGTTGACCAAGTCCACGTCATGGAGCTTGGGCGGGACGGGCCTCTAGTGACGCCTGATTCTGCCAAGCCGTGCGGCTCCGGCCCGTTCCCGCCTCGAACGCGAACGATCGTCTTGGGACCGGATCCATTGGGAGCATTTTTTTGCGAACTCGGATGCCGCGAACCGCTGCCGGGCATGCACGAGGCGTAACTTGCCGGTGCTGTCAGCGCGTCCTACGTGGCGATCTTCCAGCCGATGGATATGGCGGTCGCGTACTTTCTTGGTTTCAGCCTCGGCTGGACGGTTTTTTAAAGCGCTCTTCATGCCCAACATGATCGGCGGATCGTACCTCACGTCGCTGCGGAAACCGTTGATCGTGAAATTTCTGTCGATGAACGCGCTGATGGCGGCGATGTTGCCGGTTGCAGCGTGCGGTCGTCACGCGATTGCGACGATGCCGACGCCGCGAATCCCAGAATTTTAACTAATTGTGAGCATGGCGCTGCTGGCTGGTATGCTTAGATTCGGACGCGGACGAAATTTTTGGTTCGGTTGCATTTCGAGTCCCAAAAGGCTGTCTCAAATTCACGGTCGCGCCGTGCCGATTAGGGGGAAGCGACCGGGGTGCAACGACGCTATCGAATCCTATGCCGCGACGAGATGGTGCATCGCAGGCGCTTCGAGCCCGGCGTTTGTCAGGATGTCTCGCGCGCGTTCGGCTTCGGCACCGGACCCGTGTGCGACGACGAGAAATTTACCGGCCTTGATTTGCGTCTGGTATTCGAGAACGCTATCGCGCGGAACGCCTCATGCCATAAGCCCCGCGCCTAAGGCACCGATCGCGCCGACGGCGACCGCCCCCTCGAGCGCCGAGACGATCGCGACGACGAGAGGTCCCGCTGCGACGAGCGGTCCGATCCCGGGAATGACGAAGAACGCCGACCCCAAAAGAACACCCCAAATTCCGCCCCAAAATGCACCGTTTTTATCCCACGAACGCATACGATCACCGGTGTTGTAATAGCCGACCACGTCCTCTTCGCTATGATAGTCGGCGCCGATGATCGAGAGCTTATGCATGTCGAAGCCACCATGTTGCAACGCTTTCTACGATGGGAAGCGGTGTGGTCTCGAATGCTCGCGATCGCCGGCACGTCGGGCACCTGCTTGGATGGTTACGCTGCGGTGCTTCCCAGAACGAGCTCTCATCGTGCAAGGTTACTCGGAAAGATGGAACGAGCGAATCCGGGAAATCCACGATAGAGCTCCGGCGCGTCGTCCGTCGTTCTCTTAAATGTAAACCTTTACAACACAATCGAATGAGCGTGCGACCATGCAAACCGAGCGAACCGGCTTCCCCGAAAAGCAGCGAATGCTGCATGCTTCAGCGGGTCCAGATTTTTTCAATGTCGCGCACGAATGGCGGCGGCTTTTTTCTGAAGCTTGGGGGACGTTCTTGCTCGTCGTGGTGGCCGCGGGCGCCGATGTTGTAGGCGCGCTCAGCGGAGGTTCGATAACGTTGAGCATGAGGGTCATCGCGCCGGGCATGATGGTCATGGCGGTAATCTACTTCATGGGGACGGTTAGCGGGGCCCATCTAAATCCTGCGGTAACGCTCGCGTTCGCAGCTCGCGGGAATTTTCCGTGGAATCGTGTGCCTGGATATATCATGGCGCAATTGATCGGCGGGATCGTAGCGGCAAGTTTTTTACGTGCGATGTTTGGTACCGTCGGTCGGCTAGGCGCCACGGCGCCGGGTCTCGGCATCGGCGACATAAAGGCGCTTATCATGGAGGTGCTACTCACGACGGGGCTCGTGAGCACGATCCTCGGCACGGCGACGGGTGCGCGAAACGTCGGCTCCAACGGCGCGATCGCGATCGGCGGTTATATTGCGCTCGCCGGGCTTTGGGCGGCACCGATCAGCGGCGCCTCGATGAATCCCGTTCGCTCGATCGCGCCCGACCTGCTTCGCGGCGACATGAGCACGACGTGGATTTACGTTGTGGGCCCTCTGATCGGCGCGCTCATCGCAGTCGGATTCGAATGGATCCTCAAAGGCAAGCCAAGTGCTTCCGGATCGTCCGCCGCGCAGGGCGATCCATTCGCATAAATATGCGGGATGCCACCGCATCGATATCGTTGCCCTTACGGTCTTCGGAAACGTCAGTTTTGTCTAGGCTGACTCGATACCGAGATGCTTGAGTCCCTCGTTTATTTCCGCACGTATGATCGCCGAACTTTCGCCCATGCCGCCGGTGAAGACGAGGGTGTTCAGATCCCCGAGCACGGCGACGAGCGCTCGGATATATTTTTTCGCCTAATAAACGAACAATTCAATGGCCTGAGCCGACGCCACGTCGGCAACATGTCGCTCCAAGAGCGCCCGCATCTCGGCGCTTATTTGCGAGACGCCGAGATGGGCCGCCCGATCGGCGCGTACATGTTCTCTGGCAATCATACTGCGATGAGGCGAGGCAGCGTATCGTGGTTTGCCCCGATAGCCCACTTTCTTCCGGCGCGGTAGGATCACGAAGTATCTTTCGATCTGACTACGACGACGGGACGATCACACGTGGACGAGAGCGCCCGGGAAGTCATCAATGTTTGCTACGGCTCACCAGCCCATTCGAAACGTGAGAGGCTTATAATGCCTGCCCAGTTGCCGAGCGACAGCTTGACACGAACGGCGTTACTCATGGACGAGAATCTATCGCCGCTCGCGCTCGACAACGTGATTGCTGCGCTCAAGCGCGTGCCGGGCGTCTTGCTTGCCGAGCTGGAGCTGGGAACCGCACGAGCGATCGTCGCACACGATGCAGCCGTTGCGAACGCATCTTTACTCGAGGCTGCTACAAAAAGTGGCGCCCATGTGACCCTCGCCGCAGGTGCGCGAGCGCCTTCGACGAGCGACGTCAGCGCCGTCCTGCCGCTGAGTAAGGAACGCCGACGCTTTCTTCTCCTCGCGGTGATTGCATTTGTAGCGCCCCTGTTGTTTTCGGTGATGTATCCACGTCTTACCGGTGGTGCGATGTTCCTACCGATCGCCTTGTCTTACGCGGGGGCGTTCGTAATCGTGCGCGTTCTTTCGGGCCGGCGACCGTAACGTGTCGATTTCGGGCCACGTCGGGGCGGGGACACCGGCATGTTAAAAACGATTGATCATACAGATCTACTCGCTACACAAGATAACCACGTTGACCTTTCAACGTTCGACCCCGCTTTTACGGCAAATTTCAAAAATAAGCACGAGGCACACGATAAACTCCGCGAAGATCTAAAGCAACTCTCCGAGCTCCAAGACATCTTCTTCGCCGACCGGCGCTACGCGCTACTCGTTATTTTTCAAGGTATGGATACGGCGGGGAAAGATGGGGCGATCAGGCACGTCATGTCGGGTATCAGTCCCCAAGGCGTCGACGTTCACGCCTTTAAGCAGCCATCGGCGCAGGAGCTGTCACACGATTATCTTTGGCGTTGCGTGAAAGAGCTACCGGAGCGCGGACGGATCGGGATTTTTAATCGGTCGTACTACGAAGAGCTTGCCATCGTACGCGTTCACGAGTCCCTTCTCGAGAAAGAACGGCTCCCCGCCGAGCCCTCAGGCGCCGAGCTTTGGAAAGACCGGTACGAAGACATCGTTTCGTTCGAACGCCATTTGGTTCGCAATGGAACGCTCGTTTTAAAATTCTTTTTACATCTTTCGAAAGACGAGCAACGCAAACGCCTATTGGCTCGCATCGACGTTCCCGAAAAGAACTGGAAAATGTCCGCAGCCGACCTTCACGAGCGGACATTCTGGGACAGCTATCAGCGCGTGTACGATCAACTGCTCACGCACACCAGCACCGATGCCGCTCCCTGGTACATCATTCCCGCCGATCACAAATGGTTCGCGCGAACGGCGATTGCCGACATTATCGTCGCGCGGCTAAAGGCTTTGAAACAGAGCTATCCGTCCGTCTCCGAAGATCGACTTCGACAGCTCGCGGTTGAACGCAAAGCGCTGGAAGATGGCTCGGAAGCACCGCAAGCGTCGACCGTACACCGCACCTAATCCTGAGGTTCCGTCGTATGTCTATACTTCAAAAAGTGCTCGATTTCGAGACGACACGCCTCGGAGTCATCATGAGTCCGAAACCGGGCGAGCCACACGAAGCGTGGGGCGTCCTCAATCCGGGTGGCGTGCGTGCCGCCGATGGAACGATGCATCTTTTTCCTCGGCTCATTGCAGAAGGCAATTACTCGCGTATCGGGCATGCGCGCGTGCACTTTGACGGCGAGACGCCCATCGGCGTCGAGCGACTCGGCATCGCTCTCGAACCGCACGAGTCATACGAGGTGAGCGCCGGTGGCGGCGGCGTGGAAGATCCACGCGTCGTCTACGTGCCCCGGCTCAAGCGCTACGTCATGACCTATACGGCGTTCGTCCCGTACGAACCACGTGTTGCTCTCGCAATCTCTGAGGATCTCGTGACGTGGCAGCGGTTGGGTGTGTTGCGGTATGAGATTAATTCCGATGAAGGCGACCTCAATAAATGTGGAAACAAGGACGCCGCTTTTTTTCCAGACGTTATTTTCGATCCCGAGGGCGTACCGTCTTTCGGCATCTTGCATCGCCCGACAACGCGCTTGCATTTTCGGCGCCATCATGACGGATTGACGTTGATGACGCCGCCGAGCGGTAATGAAAACAACGAGAACATCTGGATTTCGTATATCGCGCTCGACGCCGCGATCGCCGACATGGCCAATTTAACGTCCGTTCGTCGGCACGAGCGTGTCATGGCGCCCATGCACTCATGGGAAACCAAAAAAGTTGGAACCGGCGCGCCGCCCGTCCGGCATCAGCTCGGGTGGATATTGCCATACCATGCGGTCTCTACAGCGGACGGGCACCCGCGTTATTCCATGGGTATCGCGATTCTCGACATCGACCGACCGTCGCACGTCTCGTACCGCACGCCTTCCCCGGTTCTCGAGCCCCAGGCCGACTTCGAACGTAACGGCCTAGTGAGTGACGTGGTATTCCCATCGGCAGCAGATCTACGCACGGACGGTTCGCTCGACGTCTATTATGGCGCTGCGGATCACGTCATCGCGGTGGCACGTGTCGCATTGCCCAGCCGCTTGCCGACAAAAGGTTCGCAATGAGACCGACGCCCGATTTGGTCTTATGAACTTCAAAATAAATCGGATTAACTCGGAAACCGAATCGAAGACGGAAGAGAAAACCGAATATGAGCCGGAACTCGATGCGCCGGCCGGCACAGAGAGAAAAGCACGCGCTTATACCGAGCCCGCGGATGATCACGCGAAGCCCGCAGACGATGCGAAAACCGTCGATGCAAAGACGGACGTCGCTCCCACCCCGCCGGGCGTGGATTCAAAGTCCGAATCGGATGGCAACGACGATCTCAAAACGCTTTCTATGCCGGACGTCTTGAAAAAACTGGGCTCGACGAAGGACGGTTTGACCGGAATTGAGGCTGCGAAACGGTTGACGCAGTATGGCGCGAACGAGATCGAACAAAAAACGGAAAATCCGTACTTGAAGTTTCTCAGTTATTTTTGGGGTCCGATCGCGTGGATGATCGAGGCGGCCGTGATTCTGTCGGCGATCGTTCGGCATTGGCTCGATTTTGGCGTCATTCTTCTCATGCTGTTTACGAATGCGGTCGTCGGCTTCTGGGAAGAGCACCAAGCCGGGAATGCTATCGCGGCGCTGAAAAAACAACTCGCAACCAACGCGCGGGTTCGACGCGACGGTAAGTCGGTCAACCCGAAGGTTGCCGAACTCGTACCGGGTGACGTCGTGCGTATTCGGTTCGGCGACATCGTGCCGGCCGACGCGCGTTTACTCGAGAACGACCCGATCGAGATCGATCAATCGGCGTTGACCGGAGAGTCGTTGCCAGTGACGCGCAAGCCCGGCGAGGCGATTTTTTCGGGCTCGATCGTTCGACAGGGCGAAACCGATGCGATTATCTACGCCACCGGAACGAAGACCTATTTCGGCAAGACCGCAGCAGGATTCGTGTGGGCTTACGCCTTGATCTGCGCGCTCTTGACCGATCCCATCAAGGTGCTGGCCTACCGTCTTTTCGATCCGATAAAAACGGCAGCGGCGCCCAAGAAGCCGACAACCATCGCTCCAACCGCTGCTCCCGTCCCGTCATAACTGCGAGCGACGATCCGATGACAGGTACTCAAGTATCATACGATCTGACATCCATCGGGTACTCGGCGACCAATCAAAGGCTATAAGAACGATTATGAGCACCCACAAGGTCCCCTGCGACAGTCGAAGTCAACGCAAACGCCGCAGGTTCTGCCAACGCGACAGAACACGTCGACATACCGGAAGCATTCGGATTCGACGTCGCATTGTCGACAGCGGTTACAATTGCCGTCGCGAATGCGACCGTTCCGATCCCGGCCGGGCCGCTGGTGCCTCAGATGCTCGATAAGATGCACCGGTATTGGCGCGCGGATAATTATCTATGATAGTTAACTATGGCTAATGTCATCTCTCGCCCAAAGGCGCTCATCGTCTTCGACCTCGACGGAACGCTAGCCGAAAGTAAATCTGCAATCGACGAAGAGATGGCGACTCTGCTCGCCACCTTGCTGCGGGTCGTGCCGGTGGCCGTCATTTCGGGCGGAGACCTACCGCAATTCGAAAAGCAAATCCTCGCTCATCTTCCGCACGATGCCGATCTCGGGCGGTTATCGCTTCTGCCAACCTGCGGTACGCGGTTCTACCAGTACACCGACACATGGAAGAAGCTCTACTCGGAGGACCTCAGCGAAGCCCAAAAACGAAAGATCATCGGCGCGCTTACGAAAGAAGTTGCGGCGTCTGGGGTTGCAGCGAAAACAACATGGGGCGAGACGATCGAAGATCGAGAAAGTCAGATCACCTATTCGGCACTGGGGCAACACGCGCCACTCGACGCAAAGAAAATGTGGGATCCCGATTTCGCGAAACGGAAAAAAATCAAAGCCGCTCTCGATCTGGACCTCCCGGACTTTTCTATTCGCCTGGGTGGATCTACGTCGATCGACGTCACGTTGCCGGGCATCGATAAGGCGTACGGGATGCGCAAGCTGAGCGACGTCCTGCACGTCGCAACGAGCGATATGATCTTCATTGGTGATGCCTTGTTTCCCGGTGGCAACGATGCCCCCGCGCGAACAACGAGCGCGGTGTGCATCCAAGTGCGGGATCCCGATGAAACAAAACGCGTCATCGAGACGATTATCGCATGCCTAGGCGGCGGTACCTCACCGCGGTGACGGCGAGTCATCGGCCCGCGGAAACAAGAGCGTCACGGTGCCCCCGCCGTCCGTCCCGTTGCCGACCACGATCGAACCGCCGTTGCGTTCGACGACGGGGCGGGCGAGCGCGAGCCCGAGGCCCGACCCTCTCTTACTTCGCGCGTTTCCGTCGCGCCAAAAGCGTTCCGTCGCTCGCTTCAGCGCATCTTGCGAAAACCCAGGACCCGCATCGCGAATCGTAACGCGCGCTTCGTTTGCGGTCGCGTCGACGGTAGCGTTCACGGAGCCGTCGCAGCCACCGTACTTCCGACGATAAAGATCGGGGCTGTCGTCGACACCGTCGAGACAACATACGGATAATCTGCAAGGTTCGTCCGGGGATGGAGCGATTCGGCCGCAGCGCAAGCTTGCGGTCGTTTTCGTACCTGCGTCGTCACGCGCGTCATTTTTCGCGCACGCCGTCGCGCGAGTTAACGATTCAGTCATGTAACGGCGGTATGGTTCGTGCATTCCCCTTATAACTTGGAGCAACAGTTGAAAAAACAGCAAATCATCGGACTCATCGTTGCGGCGGGGGTGCTCGCGAGCACGTCAATCGCCCTCGCATCGTACCCGGGCCAAAAACTGGCCGGACAAGCAGCCCGCACCGCCCATGGGACGATCGTGGCGCAGGAACTCGAACCGGAAAATGGTGTTAGCGGTCTGCGCTACACCTTCGAGGTCAAAACCGCTACGGGAATTCACGAAGTCGGCATCGATGCGCAAACGGGCGCGGTGCTCGAAAACTCGATCGATGGTGAGCCGAACGAATCGGTAGACGGCGGTTCCGTCCCATCGCTTTTCGGGACCGTCGCGCCCGCGACGTCGCTGATGGCGCCCATCGAGCAAGTGCGAGAAGCTAAGCCTTCTCTAGTGAAAGAACGCGCACCGAATACTCGCTACTTTCCCCGATACCGTAGTGCCTTCGCGAGCGCTACACTACGATGGATATCTTTCTAAACGATACAGCAACCTCGCGTTCGTTATCACAGAGATTTCGATAGGAACCAAATGCTCTCGCTAGCCGGCTTAGCCATACCAATCTTCGTCATCTTCGTTTTATTCGCTCTCGCAAATGCGTCATTCCGAGTGCTACGCCAATACGAACGTGGGGTTATGTTTACGCTCGGGCGGTTTTCCTGCGTCAGTGGGCCGGGACTGATCGTCATGATTCCCCTCATTCAACAGATGGTGCGGGTCGATCTGCGAACGGTGGTCACGGAGGTCCCCAAACAAGACCTTATCACGCGGGACAATGTCTCCGTGAAGGTCGATGCCGTGCTCTACTTCCACGTCGCCGACCCCGAAAAAGCGATCATTCAAGTCGAGCAATACGTTGCGGCTACAAATATGCTCGCGCAAACGACCCTGCGGTCCGTTCTCGGCCAGCACGAACTCGATGAACTGCTCTCGAAACGTACGACACTGAATACCGATATTCAAGACATCCTCGACGAGAGAACGACGCAGTGGGGTATCATCGTGACGGCTGTCGAGATCCGGGACGTTCAGCTCACCGATAACATGGTGAAGGCAATCGCGAAGCAAGCAGAAGCCGAACGCGATCGGCGCGCAAAAGTCATTCATGCGGAAGCGGAATTTCAGGCCGCACAGACGCTCGTGAACGCGGCAACGATTCTGGCTTCGATACCGGCCGCCATGCAGTTACGCTACTTGCAGACGCTCTCTGAAATCGGCAGCGAACATAACAGCACCGTCATCTTCCCGATGCCGCTGGACATTGTGAAGCCTTTCTTAGACATTCTCGAACGCAAAGCAGCCGTTGCTGCGGCGCCCGTAAACGGTCTCAAAGTCCCGGCGCTCTGATGGACGTGGCACGGCCGGTGGCGAGTACCGTCAAAATCTTAAAAACGATGGGAGTTTCCTACATGAACCAATCCCAACATACGAACACCGAACTTGCGAAGTTGAGCGAAACCGATTTAATCCTTGCAGATTCCACGGAAGACATTCGCGGTCGTAAAGTGGTCGATTCGAACGGTGAAGACATGGGTCACGTCGGTGCTCTCTTCATCGATCGGGATGAACGTAAAGTTCGGCTACTAGAAATTCGCGCTGGCGGGTTCCTCGGAATCGGCGATCGGCACTTCTTGCTCCCGGTTGAGGCCATCACGGAATTGGCCAAGAATGAGGTACATATCAACCAGACACGCGACCGAGTCGTCAACTCCCCCGCCTACGATCCGGAGCTCGAGGTCGCGCCAACGCCGGAATATTTGGGACCCTATTACGGCTACTATGGAATGTCGCCGTACTTCGGATCGGGATCCATGTACCCGTATATTACGAACCCGGGGCGAGACTCGCGGGGAGAATCACATGCTAACCACAACGACTCCACGCGCGACTAGACTGATGCAAGAGCTCGGCGTCGCCGTCTCGCCTCGATCGTCATGAGACGCGTAAGACAGCGGCGCCGCTTAGTTTATCGTGCTTGAGCATCTGCAGCGCTTCGTTCGCCTTTTCGAGCGGCATCTCGACCGTATGCGGTGAGATCGGAATTTCGCCGGCGAGTTTAAGAAACGCGTGACCGTCGGCGCGCGTGTTAGAGGTGACGCTGCGGATCTCTTTTTCGTAGAAGAGGTCGTGCTCGTAGTCGAGCGGCGGAATCGCAGAAAGATAGATGCCCGCGATCGAGAGGATGCCGCCCCGGCCGAGCGACCGCATCGCCGGAGACACAATGTCGCCCGCCGGCGCGAAGAGGATTGCAGCATCGAGCGGCACCGGGGGCGCGCCTCGGTTTCGCCGACAAATTCTGCGCCAAGTGAAGTCGCGAGATCGCGATGGATGTCGGCTCGGCTCATGACAAACACGCGACAGTTCCAATGCTTGAGGACTTGAATGGCGAGGTGTGCAGAGCCGCCGAAACCGTAGAGGCCGACGGCCATGCCGGGTTCGATCGCGGCGCGCTCGATCGAGCGGTAGCCGATGATGCCTGCGCAGAGCAGCGGCGCGGTGTGCTCGTCGTTGACGGCATCCGGCAACGGGTAGGCAAAATCTTCGCGCACCGTCGCGAAATCAGCGAAGCCACCGTCGGCGTCCCAGCCCGTAAAGCGCGCGTTCGGGCACAGATTCTCGCGCCCGCTGCGGCAGAACTTGCACGTTCCGTCGGTTTCGCGCAGCCACGCAATGCCCACGCGCGCGCCGATGTCGAAGAGCGTGCAGCCAGGGCCGAGTTTTTCCACGACGCCGACGATCTCGTGGCCCGGTACCGTTTGCGGGTGCTTTGCGGCGAGATCGCCTTCCGTGAGGTGGAGATCGGTGCGGCACACGCCGCACGTTCGCACACGAACGAGGATCTCGCCATGGCCTGCCACGGGCTCGGGGCGTTCGACGAGCTTCAGCGGATTCGTCTCGATGTTCGCCGGCCGGTCGAAGATCATCGCGCGCATACGCCGCGAATCGTGATGCATTCGGCGACGACGTCGAAGAGCGGCACCGGAAAGTCGCCGGGCGGTAACCCAACGAGAACGCACGTACCGGTGCGCCGCGTCATGCCGACGCCTTGTTTGAATGCCGGCAATGACGATGCGGTGATTAACACGCCATGCGCGCCGCCGCCGGTCGCCTTCTTCACGGCTTCGACCACGTCGCCGTTTTTCGCGTTTACGGTGACGTCCTCACCGAGCTGTTTTGCGAACGCCAGTTTATCGTCCGCGATATCGATCGCGACGATCTGAAAACCCATGACTTTAGAATATTGAACCGCCAGGTGCCCGAGCCCGCCGATGCCGGAGATCGCGATCCAATCGCCCGCGCGGGCGCCGGTCTGCTTGATGCCTTTATACGTCGTGATGCCGGCGCAGATGATCGGTGCGGCGGCCTGCGGAGTCAGCCCCTTCGGAATATGCGCGACGTAGTCGGGATCGGCGAGAATGTACTCGGCGAAGCCGCCGTTACGCGTGTAGCCGCCAAATTGCGCCTCCGGACAAACGGTCTCCCAAGCAGAGAGACAGTATTCACGGTGCCCACACGCCGAGTAGAGCCACGGCACGCCGACCCGATCGCCTTCCTTCACATTCTTAACATCCTTACCGACCGCGCCGGCGATCCCGATACCTTCGTGACCCGGAATGAACGGCAGCGCGGGTTTGAGCGGCCAATCGCCGCCCGCAGCGTGGAGATCCGTATGGCACACGCCGCACGGACCATCTCGCAATTCGGACTGTAGAACAGCGGATTCACGACGCCCGCGTAGTTTTTGCCCTGGCCGCGTTTGACGACGTAGACGTGGGCGGCTTTCTGCGCGTCGAGGATCGGCACTCCAAAGAGCGGTGACGATTTGTCGGAGATTGCGGAAGGATTGACGACGTCGTTCGCGCCGATGACGAGAGCGACGTCGGTCGTCGCGAATTCGCTATCGATGTCGGCCATCTGGAAGATCATGTCGTAGGGAACGCCGGCTTCAGAGGACCGTTTTGGCGAGCACTTCGTCCGTCCAATCGATCGTGATGACGTTGTCTTTCAACATCAGCGCGAGCAAATTATATTGATTATTCGCGTAGAGATTGCTCGCGTCGTCGCCGAGGAGCGAAGGAATGTCGAGCGGCGCGACGATCGTTACGTTGCCGACGCGCGCCGTTTTACCGGGCTGCGTGTCCTCGCAATTACCGCCGCCTTCAGCCGAGAGATCGACGACCACGGCGCCTGCTTTCATGCCCGCGACCTGCGCTTTACTGATGAGTTTGGGCGATGGCTTCCCAGGAATCGCCGCGGTCGTGATGACCAGATCCGATTGCTGGATGTGCTTGGTCAGCACGGCCGTCACTTTCGTTTTTTCTTCCGGGGTCAGCTCGCGCGCGTAACCGCCCTTGCCCGTCGCATCGACGCCTGTTTCGACGAAGGTCGCGCCGAGCGAAAGCGCCTGCTCTTCGGTCGCCGGCCGGATGTCGTAGCCTTCGACCACGGCGCCCAAGCGGTGCGCGGTCGCGATGGCCTCGAGACCCGCAACGCCCAAGCCCATGACGAGCACCTTTGCGGGACCGATCGTTCCGGCGGCCGTGGTAATTTTCGGGAGCACGCGATTGAGCGCACTCATCCCGAGCGCGACGGCGGCTGCACGCAGAGCACCACGTCGGCGACCGCGACGAGCGCTTTCCGGTCGTCGACGAATACGACGTCCTTAAACGCGCCGTCGGGTAACGCGACGGCGTTGCCGGCGCCGGTTTCCATGTGCAACCGGGCACCGAGTTTTACGAGCTTCTCGGCGACGGCGGGAACCAGCGCGACGCGGCGCTCGTGCGGGCGCGTCTCCTTAAGAACGGCAACGTTGACGTACACGGTCTTAGCGGGCGGCTCCGGCGTGGAGGGCCTCCGACTTGATAGCCGCTGCGGCAACGACCCACGGCGGCGCTTCGATCTTGCCGAAGCGCACGAGTTTCCAATTCACGAACTCTTGGATGCCCATGTCGCCGAGTTCCCGACCGTAGCCCGAGTCTTTGATTCCGCCGAAAGGCAGTTCGGCATCGGACCACGAGATGTTGTTGACGAACATCATGCCCGTCTCGACGCTGCTCGCGACGCGCGCTCCGCGCGCCTCGTCCTTGGTGAAGACCGCACCACCGAGACCGAAGTCGGAATCGCTCGCGAGCGCGATCGCTTCGTCCTCGTTCTTCACGCGGAAGAACATCGCGACCGGACCGAAGAATTCATCTCGAAAAGCCGGATTTTCCGGCGTCACGTCGGTGAGGATCGTCGGCTCCATGTAGGCGCCCGGGCGATCGTAGCGTTTGCCGCCGAGCGCGACTTTCGCGCCTTTGGCGACCGCCACGTCGACTTGCTTCACGAGCGTGTCGAGGGCAGACTCAGATGAGAGCGGGCCAAGAGTGGTCTGCGGGTCCATCGGATCGCCCGGCTTCAAAAGCTCGAGTTCTGCACGGAATTTTGCAAGAAACGTGTCGGCCACGGCATCGAGCACGATGAAGCGCTTTGAAGCACAGCAGGTTTGCCCCGTGTTGTACATGCGACCCCATACGGCCCACTTGATCGCGTGATCCATGTCGGCGTCGTCGAGTACGATGAACGCGTCGCTGCCGCCGAGTTCCATCGACGAAACCTTCAAATCCGACCCGGCGCGAGCGGCAACATCACGGCCCGCAACCACGCTGCCCGTTAGCGCGACACCTTTGATCCGCTTGTCGTCGACGATGCGTTCGGACTGTTCGTGCGAGACGAAGAGATTCGTATAGAGACCCTTCGGCGCACCGGCATCGGTGAAGAGCTTTTCGAAAGCGAGCGCGCACTGCGGCACGATGCTCGCATGTTTGATCATGAGCGTGTTACCCGCCATCAAGTGCGGTCCCGCAACACGCGCTAACTGGTAATAGGGAAAGTTCCACGGTTCGACGCCAAAAATCACACCGATGGGGCTCGCCTCCATATGCGCTTCCCCGATTTTTGGATCGAGCTTGCGCGGAGCGAGAAAGCGCTCGGCATTTTTCGCATAGTACGCGAGAATCTGCGAACTAAATTCGACTTCGCCGCGCGCTTCATCGATACGCTTACCCATCTCGAGTGTCATGGGACGAGCGAAATCGTCGACGTGGGCCGCCATCAGTTCTGAGGCGCGATTCATGATCTTCGCCCGCTCGGCGTAGGTCGTCTTGCGCCACGCCGCATAGGCCGTGGTCGCCGTAGCGATCGCCGTCTCGAGTTGTGCATCCGTGAGTTGCGTAAACGTTTTGAGGGTTTTTCCGTCGGCCGGGTTGACGCTTGCGTAGGCCATGCTGATCCTCTTCCGCGCCGAAGCGCTTGCGACGCTCGCGCATCGCGTGCGTCACATTTTCATTCAACCAGCGTAGCAACGGCGTCGGGGCTTTGCCATCGTTAAAAACACGGACTGTCGGATATGGGCGGGGACCCGATTCTTCTTTGTTGCGGGCGCTCGGCTGTCTATCCGACAAGCCACTCGTCGCTAAAACATTTTCTGTACGTGAAGACCGGTAGCTTCGTATGGAAGCGGGTAACACGATAGCAACGGCGACAGGTCATCGGCAAATAACCGTGGTTTTCTGAATCGCTATTCTGCAGATCGAAAGTGCGAGCATCGTGAAGAAGGCATACCGTAATATTTGGCTGACTTCAGCGCCGAAGTCTCCATCGTCCGATGCACCGGGTACCGGAAATTTTTCCCGTATGCTTCAAGACGCGATGCCGTCATCCGATCCGGCATTTTTAATTTTGTCGGCCGCGCTAAAAGTGGTGCCGGCGTCGTGTTGGACATTCGCGCGCGTAACGGCAAAAGGGGAAATGACGTCGCTCTACGGCTCTCATCGTGAGGGGATGGGTCTCGCAGGGCTTGCCGACGAGCTTAAACGACAGCAAGAAACCTCACCCGTAGGTCCGAGAATAGCGGCTACGCTCGGTTCCCTCGAGGAATTCGATAGCGGCGTTACGCTGGTCTTCGCTGACGATCGAGCGCACTTTGGTATTTTGACGCTCCTGCGGTCTGTGGAACTCGGGCCATTTACCCCAATTGAAGTCAGCATGTTGACGTTCGCACTCGGTGCAATTTCAGACCGATTGTCGACATTGCGTATGCAAAACCGTTCTGAAGCGCCGCGACCTCCATCTTCGCGACCCGCATTTAGCAACGACGAAATCACCGATGCGTTTTACATCCTTGATGTCGACCTCAACGTCGTCACGGCCCCGACGCTCGATGGTCAGCGGTGGTTCGAGAGAAGCGGGCTCGACGAGCGAACGCCGCAGCGTCTGCCGATAATTTTAGAAGAAACGGTACGTCGATTGACCCGCACCTGGAGCAGCGAAGCACACATCGAACCGGCCGTCGCGTATCTCTCTCCGTTTCTCGTCGTCTGCGCGCAACCCATGACCGGGCCGGCCGGGCCGTTCATCGGCGTTCGGATCAATCGCGCTCTCTCGGTAAATTCACTGACCAAACCAGCGGCGCGATTCCGACTCTCGCCTCGAGAAGTGGAGGTTCTACCGTTACTGCTCGACGGGAATCATCTCGACCAGGTCGCTACTCGTCTTCATATCACGTCTTCCACGGTCCAAGATCATATTAGGAATATGCTTGAAAAAACAGGGAGCCGTAACCGAAGCGAACTGATCGCGCGCGTGCTTGGATGGGAATCGAGTACTGAATCAGACCGAGCCGCAGCATGTGGACAATGATTCGATCCGAGCGAAGGCTGAACGATCGCGGAGGATCGTGCTCCTAAAGGACAAGGTCGCAATCGTTACGGGCGGCGATACCGGAATCGGACGGGCAATTTCACTCGCACTCGCACGCGAAGGTTCATCCGTCGTGGTGGATTACGTCGGGCATGCCGATCAGGCGACGGCGGTCGTGAAGCAGATCGAAGAATTTGGCGGTAAGGCACGTGCGTTCGAAGCAGACGTGTCGCATCCGGAATACGTTGAAGCCCTCGTTGCGGTAGCCGTACGTACCTACGGAGGTCTCGACATTCTCGTAAACAATGCCGGGATCGAAGAAAAGCATCCGTTTTTAGAAACGCCGTTCGACATCTTTCGTAAGATCGTCGATATTAATTTGGCCGGCGTCTGGCTTTGCAGCCAAAGTGCGGCCCGGCGAATGGTCGAGCAAAAGCGCGGCGGGCGCATCATCAACATCTCATCCGTTCACGAAGACCTCCCGATGCCAACCAACGCACCCTATTGCGCCGCAAAAGGCGGCGTACGAATGTTGATGCGCACGATCGCGCTCGAGCTCGCAAAGCATCAGATTACCGTCAACGATGTCGCACCGGGCGCCGTCGATACACCGATGGATGCGGCGCTCAAAGCCGATCCGACCGAATTCAAAACGTTACTCTCCGAGATTCCACTGGGGCGGATGGCGAGGCCGGACGAGATTGCGAGCTTAGTGGTCTTCCTCGCATCCGATGCTGCCGCGTACATCACGGGGTCGACCTACGTCATCGACGGTGGCATGACGAACCAGGCTGGAAGCCTATGAAGAAGTACGCAGATCTGCCCGGTGTGATCGGAACGGGTAGACGCGGCGTGTATTTCGATATCGACGACCGTCAGGTTTCCGCCGGTAGTACCCTCGGCGGCCCGAAGTGCGTCTGCATCGTAAAATCCACGGGAGCCGTCGAGAAAATCTACTCGAGCGACTTCGGGAAAACACCGATTGGGACGAGCGCACGGGAATCCCGCTCACGGCCCTGCCGGGACGCTTTCGGTTTCATCCTTCGCATCAAGAGCACTTTTACCAATTATCGAATGGTGCTGAAGTTCGTGAAGATATCTTCGTGCAGAGAGGCAGCCCCCGCGCCACGAACGTGGATCCTCCTGCCGTTTACTTTACGATCGAACTTTCGAACACGACCGATACCACGCTCCACATCGCGACCTACGTCTTCGCTCAACTCCGCGGTGATATGGGCCACGACGTCGTCTCGACATTCGACAAACGCCGCAACGCCATCGTTGCATGGAACCAATCCGATCCGTCGTTCGCCCGGCTCATCACGTACTCGGTACCCGTGACGAGTTGGGAAACGACCATGAACCATGGGAAAGCCATCGCGAGTACGTCGCCCGCGACCGATCCGTTGGGCGTGCTGCATGTGAGCCATGCGCTCCGACCGGGGGCACGGGCAAGCTTCTCTTGCACCGTTACCTTCTCGCTCGAGGGCGAGAAAGCGGCGCTCGGGCTCGTGCGTACGCTCCCTTCCGCAGCGGATGCATTTCGCGCCACGCAGTCGTACTATACCGATGTTCTCAATCGCTCGGTCGTGCTTACTCCGGACTCGCAAATCAATGCCGGCGTCATTTGGGCGAAAGCCAACATGTTGCGCACGATGTTGCTCGCGCCGACCGGCTGGAGTTTCGTCAACGATCCCGCGCGCTCCAACAACAGCGTCGGGCGCGATACCGCCTGGTTCGCTTTTGGCGCCGATTACATCGTTCCAGAGTTCGCCGAAGCTTCGCTGCTCTGGTACGCCGAGCATCTCGAGCGTAAAGGTATGGTCGTTGAGTATTACGACGTCCGAACGGGGAAGACGGCCGACTACAAGCTCAATATCAACGACAACACACCGCTCCTGATCTTAGCCCTGTGGCACCATTACAACACGACGGGCGATCGGACGTTTCTCAAACGCATCTACGCGGCAGCACGCAAAGCGGCAAACTATATTCTCTCGCAACGCAACGATCAGGGCCTTGTGTGGTGCACGGCCGACGGAGTCTCGGACTGGGGTATTTGTGGCTGGCGCAACGTGATCGACGGCTATCGACTCTCGGGAACCACGACCGAAGTACATTCGGAATGCTACGCGGCGCTTTTAACCGTATCGCACATGGCGCGCGAGCTCGGACGGCACAAAGAAAGCGCGACGTTCAAAAGTCACGCCGAGGCACTTCGATCGGCGATCAACGAGCACTTACTCGACCCGACCACCGGCCTCTACTACCTCAATATCGAATCGAACGGAACGCCGCGTGGCGACGTGACGGCCGATCTGATCTTTCCCGTGATGCTCGGCGTCGCAGACGCAACGACGTCCGCCGCCATCATCGCCCGCCTGAGCTTTTCAGAGTTCTGGACCGAAGCCGGCTTGCGCACCGTTCCGCGCAACTCGACCGATTACGGACCGACGCATGGGTACGGTTTGCTCGGCGGGGTTTGGGTCGGTGTTGCGTTTTGGTATGCATTCGCGGCCGCGCGCTTTAATTCCGAGAACATGGCAACCGCACTCGCTCGAGGTTTCGAACATTACGCGAGAGACCCGCGAAAGAATAACACGGTTCCGGGTCAATTTTCGGAATGGCTCCACGGCGAAACCTTAACCAATCAGGGTATGATGCTCTCTCCCTGGTTCCCGCCGCGATATCTGTGGGCGGCGATCGAGGGGGCCGCCGGTCTCGACCTCTCGGCTGGAACGCCGACGATCAATCCCCGATTGCCGCCTCAATGGAAGTGGGTCGGTATCCGAAACGTTCTCTTGGCTGGGAAACGTCTGACGTGGTTCGTCGTTCGTGTCCCCGATTTGCAGCTGTATACCGATGCGCAATTTCGCTGCTCTGACACCTCGCAAGTTTTCGATGAAGACGTCAGCAGCGCGATGTCGATCGAGGGCGACGATGCGGTAGCGATCGGCCTACGGCAGGATACGAGCATTGCGCTCTTCGTCGGAAATACATCGTCGCGTACCCTAACGACGGCTATGGGTCTCACTGGGATTCGTGGCTCGTTCGCAGGGCGTCAATTCAATAGTTTGCGGGGCGAATGGACGGAAATTTCCGCGCTGAGTGCGGGCGCGTTGCAACACGGGATACCGGTCGAATTGGAAGGTCAGGGATTTTGTCTTTTCGAGTTGTCGCAAGATGTTTGATGAGAACCGGGTGACCGCAACAAAGCGAGGTGTTCTCCCGCAAAAGTATTTTGGAATTAGTCAATTCACGACGTGGCCTTGGTCGTTCGAACGCGATCTTCAAGAGTACCCCGCAGCTGGGGCGACGGCCATAGAGGTTTGCGAATTTAAACTCGACCGCGCTGATTATGCGCCGCAACTCCAAGCGATCGGGCCAGCCGGCTTACGCGTTTCATCGGTGCAGACGAGGCTTCACGCGATTTTTCCCGATAGCTTGGCACCGGCACCATTCGATCCCGCGCTACGCATCGAACATATTGCGGCGGCGATGACGCGCATCGCACCGCACGTTCCGGCCAAAACGCCATTTGTCGTCATCACCGGTGCCGCTCCGCGAGGAGATTGCGACCTCGTATTCCGTACGTTGCTCGAAGGACTGCCGACCCTCGCCGATCATGCAGCCGGCCTCGGAATGCGTCTCGCCTTCGAGCCGCTCAATCCCGTGCTCTTCAACACCGATACGTCGATTTGGGGATTGGACGCGGCGCTCGATCTCATCGAGTGTATCGACCATCCGAACTTGGGCGTCTGTCTCGACAGTTGGAACGTTTTCCAAACGCCGAATCTGCTCGAGACAATCGAGCGCGCCCGTGGAAAAATCTTCGTGGTCCAACTCAGCGACTGGCAACGCCCGCGGGCCAATGCCGACCGGCGAAATATCGGTGAGGGCATCATCCCGACGGCCGATATCATCGCGGCCGCGCGGCGCGCGGGATACGACGGCGCCTACGTGCTCGAAATTTTTTCCGAGGAGTCGCTCCCCGACTCCTTATGGCGCGGTGATATCGCTTCGCATTTGCAGCGGAACGCGTCGGCGTTCGAGCAACTGAGCGCGCGAATTTTGCGGTGATCGTTCGCGATAACGAAGAGCGACGCCCCCAAAGGCGTGGCGTGCGTGCGTTGCAAGTGCGCAACGCAATCGGACTCGGCCTCACGCTGATACCCGAGCGCGGTCTCGACGCAAGCGAACTGCTGGACGGTGGGATGCCACTCACGTGGTACGGTCCCGGCAATGCGGCTCCGAGCTCGAATCTCGATCCATCGGTCGACGCATTCAATCGGACGTTTTTCGGGGGGTCTCGTCGCGACGTGCGGGATGGATGCGTTCGGCGATGGCCCGACGGCGGCGATCGACGATCGGCTTCAGGGCGGCTTGGCGCTCTCCGTTGCATATCGGCCCGCACAACTCCCCGCCGACTGCAGCCAACGTTCGCGGCCGGGCGGCAGCCGCCGCGGATCACGCGCTAGCGATGCTCGAACCGGGTGAAGTCCGCGATTACGAACTGCGTTTTTCCATCCGCGCGACACATCGAGGTGAGCAAATTCATGGCCCTTGAGCGCTACGACGTCATCATCATCGGCAGCGGCGCGGGCGGCGGCACGCTCGTGCAAACGTTGGCGGCGTCGGGCAAGCGTATTCTTCTGCTCGAGCGCGGCAACTTTCTGCCGCGCGAACTCGAGAACTGGGATCCGAAGGCGGTGTTCGTCGAAAACCGCTACGTCTCGAAAGAATGGTTCGACGCCGATGTCAAAGCGTTCCAACCACAAATCCACTATTTCGTCGGCGGTACGACCAAGGTCTACGGCGCCGCGCTGTATCGCTTGCGGCCGGCGGATTTCGGCGAGGTACGCCACGTCGATGGCATCTCGCCCGCGTGGCCGCTGACCTATGATGAATTCGAGCCATATTACACGAAGGCCGAATCGCTCTATTAGGTGCACGGGAACCGTGGCGAGGATCCGACGGAAGGCCACGCGAGTCGGCCCTATCCCTGGCCCGCCGTCTCGCACGAACCGCGCATGGCACAACTTTTCACCGACTTGCAATCCGGCGGCTATCACCCCTTTCATGCTCCCTGCGGCATCCTGCTCGACGAAGCAGGGCTAACGCGTTCGGCTTCGCACTCGCAACCGGAGTCGACGCCGTCGGCGTCGCGCCCGCACTCGACGACGGAAAGAGCGCAACGGCGAGCGCGACGAGCTGTGCGATGCGCGCGGTCGTGAGTCGGATCATGCACGGCTTCCATTCGGACGGCAAACGCAAGCGCTGCCGTATCCCAAAATGCCCGGGGTTAGAGCCGAAAGCGCCGCAAGACAGGCCCGATCGAGAGGCCTTGCACGACGAGCGTGAACGCGACGACGGCGAATACCGCATCGATCACTTCGGCTCGGTACGGGACGGAGATGGGAATGGTCAGCGCGAGCGCGAGCGAGAGCGCGCCGCGCATCCCCGAGAGAAAGACGATGCCGCGCCAGCCCCGCTGCGTGATACCGAGCAGCGGCAGCGCGCCATAGGCGAGTACCGCGCGCGAGACGAGGACCGCCGCAATCGCGACGAGCGCGAGGAGCGGTTCGTGAAAGATCCGACCGAATTCGATTCGCAAGCCGAGCAGCAAGAACACCAGCGAGTTTGCGATAAACGCAAGGGCCCCCCAAAAGCGATCGATTTCGAGCGTCGTTTCATCATCGGCTGGAAATCCGGGAAACGCGCGCAGCGCCACGCCGACGACGAGCGCTGCAAAGATACCCGACGCGCCGAAGCGATCTGCTGCGAGGTAGGCCGCAAAGGCCGCGACGAGGCTCGCGCAGATCTGCAGCGGTGCGTCGCGCACGGTGCGCATTCCGAAGGCCACGATCGCGGCTGCCGCGAGGCCGATGACGATGCCCGCGACACTGCCGCCCGCGGCGTGGAGAACGATGGTCGTCGTGTCGGGATGCTGCACCGCGAGAACGGCGACGACCGCGCTATAGAGCACGACGGCGATGCCGTCGTTGCAGAGCGATTCGCCCTCGACGATCGTGCTAAGCTCCTCCGGCGCCGAAAGTTCTTTGAACGCGGCGGTGACGGCGATCGGATCGGTCGCCGAGACGATCGCACCGAGCAGCAATGCCTGCGTGAACGGCAGCGCGTGAACGAGCCAGAGTGCGACGGCAACCGAGAACGCCGTAATCGCGACACCGGGCACCGCGAGAAACGCGATCGGTCGCCAGTAGCGTCGCAGGTGCGCGAGATCGAGATGCCATGCAGCCTCGAAGATGAGCGTCGGCAGGAGCACCGTGAGCAGCGACGGCGCGAAGACGGACGCCGCCGGTGTTCGCAACGGCAACGTTACGAGCAACAGCGCGACGGCATATGGCACGCGCAACTTCCCGGCGATCGCGCCGACCACGACGGCTGCCGCGAGCAACGCGACGACGAGTTCCGCGCTCGATCGATAGGCGTCCATCGGCGGCCCTAGCCTTCAACCGATGCGCGCGCTGGCCTCGCGTCGTCGGCGACGGCGATGCGGAGTTCGCGGACGATCGCCGATGGTTCGATGTGCCGTACGGATTCGCGATCGGCGGTACCGAGATTCGCGTCGACCGTGTCGTCGATGCGGCGTAGAAATGCCACGAGTGACGGCCGTAGCGGCGGTGCGACGATCGACTCGAGATCGACGACGATCTCACGCATGCGCCGCATGACGTGGAGCGAGCCGCTCCCATAGAGTAAAATCTCTTCGAGCGCGTGGTCGAGCACGTTTTCCCACGATGGCCGCGGGACGAAAACACGCGGGACGCTCGCGCCGTCGCAATACACGTCTCGCAGCGGTAACGCTTCGGCGAAGCGGTAGCGCAATTCGTGAATCTGATCGAGCACTTGCACCGCCGTCGTCGGGTCGTTGATGCCGGGCGACAGCGCCTTGTCGGCAACGTCAACCAGCTGCCGGAAACCGAACAGGGGGTCTTCACGCATCGTGCGCTCGCGCTCGAGAGACACACATCCGGCGAGCCGTCGGAGATCTTCGTATTGGAGCGGCGGTGGTGCCCACACGAGCATCGTCGCGGTATCGGAGCGCACGAAATCTCCCGCAAGCGGTAACACCTCGACGATCGCCTGCGTGCGCTCGGCGATGGCGAGGATCGCAGGCTCGTCGACGCTCGCGACGAGGCCGTAGTTTCCCGCAACCACGTTTTGCGGAGGCGTTGCGGGCCGCTCGAAGGGAGCCGGATCGTACCGATCCGCCGCAAGCCGGGAGAGACAATCCCGTGTTTCCGTCGCGGCAATTTCGATGATCGTGACTGGCCGAATGCGCTGGACGATGTGATTGAGGTATGTGACAAACATGGCAAGACTGAGCCACACGAGGCTAATCCCGACATAGACCGAGAGCCCCGGTACGAACGAGTGGCCCGGCTCTTCGCGGATCTCGCGCAGCACGAGGATCGCATACGCGAAGGTCGCGATGAAGGTTCCGAGCGCCGTTTGGATGACGCGATCTCGGAAGAATCCGCGCAACACGCGTGGTGAATACTGACTACTCGCGAATTGTAAAACGACGATCGTCGATGAGAACACCATTCCGATGAACGTGATCATCGAGCCTGCGATCGTCGAAAGCATCTGTCGCGCACCCGAGGACGAGCCGCCATAGACGAACCACGCGTCGCTTCGCGTACCGAATGTCTGGTCGTAGAGGAGCAGCCCTCGTGCGAGCGCGACGACCGCAACGAACGCGATGAGCGGTATGAGCCAGAGATTGCTGGCGAGCGCATCTTGCAGGCGTCCGAGTCTCCCTTTCAATTTCCAGCGCTTTCATTCGCCACACCGGCTGCGGGCGCGGTAGCGATCCGAAGGAAGATGAACCTTACGCCGTAGTGTTCCATACGTTCCCGTTCGAGCTGTAGTGCTGGAGCGGCCCCTATTCCGACGGGCAACGCCGCTCGTCTCCGAAGGCATAGGCATGCGACCGACGCGTCGTCGCTCTTGCTTTCGCGTTGCCGTGGTACGTTTGGCGATCGCGGAGCCCGCCGGTTCTCCGTTGGCATCTCGGTCGTTCCTGCGAATCGTGCGCGGTACCGTCCGTCGTACCCACGCGCACGTTCTGCCGAACATCGCCATAAGAGGCACGACCGAGCCGTTCCGAAAAACATCGGTCATGCAGCTGCGGTTCGTACGTGTGGCCCTTTTTTGTGTGTTGTTCGCGTGCCTCGGCTGGGGCAGAACCGCCGTCGCCGATACGATAGCCCCGCTGTTGTTGCAAGATCCTACGATCAGTAAGACGCGAATCGCCTTCGCCTTTGGGGGCGACATCTGGACGGTTGCACGAGCCGGCGGTGACGCGCGACGGCTCGTCACAGGATTCAATCTCGAGACGAAGCCCATCTTTTCACCCGACGGATCGACGGTTGCGTTCAGCGGTACGTACGACGGGATTACGAGCGTCTACGTCGTTTCGGCCGACGGCGGCGAGCCGCGGCGGCTCACGTCGCATCCCGACGCCGCAATGGCCGTGGGCTGGACGCCGGATGGCAAAAGCGTGCTCTTTCGGTCTGCTGCGATGAGCCCGACGGATCCCAACTCGCTCTTCACGGTTCCCGCGACCGGTGGGTTTCCGACGCGCTTGCCGCTCCCGATGGCCGAGACCGGCGCCTACGCACCCGACGGCACACACATCGCGTACGTTCCAAACTTTCGGTGGGAGCCGTTTTGGAAGGGCTACCGCGGCGGGCAGACGACGCCGATCTACGTCGCAAACCTCGCCGACTCGAGCGTCGTAAAGGTTCCGCGCGAGAATTCTAACGACGACTCTCCGATGTGGATCGGTAAAGAGGTTTACTTTCTCTCCGATCGCGGTGGTCCGGTCACACTCTATGCCTACGACACGCAGAGCAAGGCGGTTACGCGCGCGATACCGGCCGCCGGTTTCGATATTACGTCGGCGTCGGCCGGGCCGGGTGCGATCGTCTATTCGCAATTCGGCGCCCTGCGCGTCTACGACGTGCAAACGCACGTAACGACGCCGATCGCGGTTCGCGTCGCCGCCGACCTCCCGCAGGTGCGACCGCACTGGGTCCATGTCGGCGAACGGATCGAGAGCGCGAGCCTCTCACCCTCCGGGGTGCGCGCCGTCTTCGAGGCGCACGGCCAGATCATGACGGTGCCGACCGAACACGGCACGATCCGTAATATCAGCGATGCGCCACATACGGCGAACCGCGATCCCGCGTGGTCGCCCGACGGGACGTCGATCGCATATTTTTCCGATGCGTCGGGTGAATACGCGCTCACGATTCGCGACCAGCGCGGCCTCATGCCCGCCCGCGTGATTCCACTCGGTCCAAAGGCGTCGTATTTTTACGCACCCCTTTGGTCGCCCGATAGTAAGAAGATCGTCTATAGCGACAAACACCTCAACTTGTACTACGTCGATATCGAGCATCCGACGCCGGTCAAAGTCGCGACGGCACCGACCGAAGGCTTCGGGGCGAGCAGCTTCGATGCGGCGTGGTCGCCCGATAGCCGTTGGCTCGCGTACACGAATGAGTTACCGAACGTGCTGAGTGCGGCATTCGTGTACGATCTCAACGAGCATCGCTCGCACCAGGTGACGGATGGTATGAGCAGCGTCCGCCACCCGAGCTTCGATGCGAGTGGTAAGTACCTGTACTTCGTTGCGAGTACGAACGTCGGGCCGACGGGTTACGGGCTCGACATGACGAGCGACGAGCATCCCGTGAGCAGTTCGGTGTACGCCGCCGTTTTGCGCCGCGATCTCGAGTCGCCGGTCAAGCCGCAGAGCGACGACGAGACGGCGAAAAAGGCGCCCGACCCGAGCGACGAGCCGAAGCCCGTCGCGACACCCGCTCCGACCGCGACGAAAAAACCCGCGCCTGCAAAGGTCGTGACGACGATCGATTTCGAGGGCATCCTCCAGCGAATCGTCGCACTCCCGATTCCCGAGGCGAACTACGTCGCACTCGCGACGGGGAAAGCGGGAGAGCTCTTCCTAACGGCAGCGCCGCTTGCGAAGAACGATCCCGGCCCGACGCGGCTCGCCGTCTCGAAGTTCGACATGACCACGCGCAAGGTCACGCCGTTTGCGGCCGGCATCTCCGCGTTCGTTCTTGCGGCCAACGGCGAAAAGGCGCTCTACGCGCAAAATCGGCACTGGTTCGTCGTGCCGACGGCGAAACCGGCGGAGGCCGGCTCGGGCCAGACGACTTTGTCTTCTCGTACACGACCGTGTTCTCGTT
>ENA-OFCI01000080-OFCI01000080.1-metagenomes-genome-assembly--contig:-NODE-80-length-59098-cov-3.421642_pt1 | contig 59098 bp, 58 predicted proteins | sample MGYA00153391_OFCI01 | MGnify analysis MGYA00153391
GCCGTCGGGCGCATACAGCGAGAAGCTTCGTGCGCTAGGTTTTACATGGCATGAATTTGATTTCGCCCGCAAGGGGACAAATCCATTTGTAGAGTTGCGCACGCTGACCCGTCTCATCACGCTTTATAAAACGATTGCACCTGATATGGTTCACCACTTCACCATCAAGTGTGTGCTGTATGGCGGAATGGCTGCGCGGCGGCTTGGTATTCCGAGTGTCTCAGCGGTGACGGGCATGGGCCATGTGTTTACGACCAACACGATTAAAAACTTTATTCTCCGCCCGTTTATTTCGGCAGCGTATCGCTATGCGCACAAGCGTTCTCAGGTTATTTTTCAAAACCCGGATGATCAGGAAGCGTTCTTGTCGCTGAAGCTGGTGGCTGGCCACCAAGCGCATCTCATCCGCGGATCGGGTGTAAACATCACGCGATTCACGCCAACGATGTCAAGACTCGTCACAGGATTAAATGTTCTTTTTGTAGGCCGACTGCTTCGTGAGAAAGGCGTTGCTGAGTTTGTCGAGGCCGCAAGCATTGTAAGGGCCTCACATCCTAATGTTCATTTTCAGATTGCAGGGGAGGTTGACGCAGGTAATCCATCTTCATTTGAAGATTCACAAATACAGTCTTGGGCGAGTCAAGGTAATGTGGTCTTCCTCGGGCAATGCTCGGAGATGCCCGTCCTGCTTGGCTCTTCAGCCATTTGCGTGCTGCCAAGCTATCGTGAAGGTACGCCGCGCAGCTTACTGGAGGCTGCTGCATGTGCGCTACCTTTGGTCGCCACAGATGTGCCGGGCTGCCGTGAAATATGCCGTGATGGCGTGAATGGCATCTTGGTACCGCCGCGTGATGCCAATGCTTTGGCCGCTGCCATAATTCGGTTGCTCGATGATGCGGCACTACGCAAAGCGATGGGCGCACGATCACGGGAGATTGCAGTGGCGGAGTTTGCAGAGGACAGCGTGATCGCAAAGACGTTGCAGGTTTATGCGGTGGCACAACGTGAAGATAATGTTGCATGAGCAAGTGTTTTATTTAGACGCATAGCGCTGACTTTAGTAGCGTTTACAGGGTATAGACTGTTTCAAAGCCAAGTTGAAGAGTTGTTTGGCAGCGGGCAGCTTCAGACAATTGAGCTCTGAACTGATGGAAACTTCGAACGGGTCACTATCAAAGCCGCTCGCAGATTGTGTGTTTAAAATTTTATGTTTGTTATCGAGGAAATTTTTTGAAGAATCTAACCATCGGTATTGTCGGGCTTGGCTATGTCGGGCTGCCATTGGCGGTTGAATTCGGCAAAGTATTTTCGACGATTGGCTTTGATATTTCAGCTCGCAAGATCGCGAGCTATCGCAATGCCATTGACCCTACTGGTGAAGTTGATTCAGCAGAACTAAAGTCTGCCACTCAACTGCAATTCACCTGCGTTGTAGATGATCTTGCAGAAGCGGATGTCATTATTGTCGCTGTACCTACGCCCGTTACGGCGGCGCGCTTACCAGACTTCGGGCCACTTATTTCCGCCAGCCGCGCAATCGCGCCGCATTTGAAAGAGGGCGCGATTGTGGTTTATGAATCCACTGTTTATCCAGGGGCCACCGAAGAAATTTGCGTACCGGAACTCGAACGCAGCTCTGGGAAGAAATGGAAAGAGGGTTTTTTCGTAGGTTATTCACCAGAGCGTATTAACCCCGGTGATAAAGAGCATTCATTGACCCGGATTATTAAAGTAGTTTCTGCCGATACATCAGCAACGCTGGAAACGGTTGCAGCCGTGTATGGCGCTGTGGTCAAGGCGGGTGTGTACCGAGCCTCCAGTATCGCCGTTGCTGAGGCCGCAAAAGTGATTGAAAACACCCAGCGGGATTTAAATATTGCGTTGATGAATGAGTTGGCGGTGATCTTTCACCGCATGGGGCTGGACACCAAAGAAATACTTGATGCCGCAGGCACCAAATGGAACTTTTTGAAATTCAAGCCGGGATTAGTCGGCGGGCATTGTATCGGCGTTGACCCTTATTACCTCACCTATCAAGCTGAAAAATACGGGCATCATCCGGAGGTCATATTGGCAGGCCGTCGGATTAACGACAGCATGGGTGCATATATTGCTTCGGAAACGATCAAGGCGATGGTGAAAGCCTATGGCCAATTTCCCAGCGGCAGCGTGAACGTGCTCGGCATGACCTTCAAAGAAAATTGCCCTGATGTACGCAATACCAAAGTTGTCGATATGGTTACAAGCCTGCGCGATTATGGCCAGCAGGTGTTGATTCATGATCCCTATGCTGCTCCCGAAGATGCGCAATCACATTACGCAGAAACATTAACGCTCTGGCAAGATATGCCGCCAGCCGATGCGCTGGTGCTGGCAGTTTCACATCAGCATTATTTGCAATTATCGCTGGATGAATTGCTTTCAAAAGTGAAGCCTCATGGTGTGGTGATTGATGTGAAGTCTGCACTTGATCGTGAAGCGCTGGGCGCTCGTGGAATCACGCTTTGGCGGCTGTAGTGGTGTGATGCTGCAAATGATGTATTGACATCACATACTTCTCCAATGCGCGCAAAAAAGTCGCTTGTGCATCACTATTTGATGCGATAACATCACAGCATATGTAATTATTGAGGAGTATGCGAATGCGCACCACTTTTAATATTGATGATGATCTGCTTGCAGCAGTAAAAGAAATATCAAACCGCGAACGTGTTTCAACTGGCGAGGCTGTTTCAGGTTTGTTGAGAAAGGCTTTAACCAGCACGCCGCCCTCGTCGCGGCGCGCCAATACAAAATCAGCTACCGGATTTCGTCCTTTGCCAAAAGGCAAAAAAGTCGTCACAAATGAAGATGTCAACCGTCTGCGTAACGCAGTGGGAATTTAGTGCGCGCTTTACTGGATGTTAATGTCCTGATTGCGCTCCTCGACTCTCAACATACTTTCCATCGGTCGGCCACTAACTGGCTTGAACTTAACTTGCAACATGGGTGGGCCTCATGCCCGATTACCCAGAATGGCTGCATTCGAATACTGTCCCAGAGCAGCTATCCTAATTCTACAAATGCTACTGCTGTCGCAGCATTTCTAAAGGAAGCTATTTCCGGAAATGAGCATGAATTCTGGCCAGATGATATTAACCTCGCGGCAGTAGAAATTATTGACTGGAGACATATCCTGGGCTCTCGGCAAGTCACAGATGCCTATTTGCTGGCACTTGCTGTTAAGCACAATGGCAAATTTGTTTCGTTCGACCAAAACGTATCTCTCGCAACCGTAATGGGCGCAAGCAAGCGCCACATGGAAATACTGAAATAGCGCAAGTCCGCAATAGCCTGATTGAGTCGCACACAATTTGAATCATGCTTTAATGTGCAGGCTGTATCCGTTTGCAGACCCGGGATTTTTGCGCTCTCATGCCTTCACTCAATATTTTTTTAGCATCAATAACTGCCGCGACACTAGTTATGTTGCTGCTGATACGCATGGCGCCGCGGCTTCATCTGCTGGATCATCCGGGTGGTCGTAAAGAGCACGCGCATATCACGCCGGTGATTGGCGGGCTGGGCATCGCGCTGGTGTTGTTGGCGGCGCTATTTATATTACAGCCGCAAAACCTGACGGGCATGGCGCTAGCAGTGCTGGTGATTTTGCTGATCGGGCTGGCTGATGATATTCGCGAGATCGCGCCCTTGCCAAAATTATTGGCGCAGGCAGGCGCATGTCTCATTATGATTTTTTTTGGGAAAGTGCAGCTCAATACGGTGGGCAATCTACTGGGCTTTGGCGTGATCGGCATGTGGGTGTTGGCGGTACCGATGACAGTTTTTGCCGTTATCGGGGTGATCAATGCCATCAACATGGCCGACGGTATTGATGGTCACGCAGGCGGTATCGGCCTGGTGACGTTTGTCGCGTATGCCTATGTCGCGCGCGGCAGTGGCTTGTGGGATCAATATAAAATCTTGCTGGTATTAGCCGGTGCCACCACGGGGTATTTAATGCTCAATGCGCGCTGGCCCTGGAACGAACGTGCTCGCACTTTTTTAGGCGACGCTGGCAGTATGATGCTGGGCTTTTTGATCGGCTGGTTTGCGATTGATTTGAGTGCCGGGAATGGCTCAGTGGTTGATAGCAACCATGCCATAAAAACCTTTCCGGCGATTTGCGCGCTGTGGGTTATCGTGATTCCGCTGTGCGATTGTGTTTCGCTCATGGTCCGCCGCAAGCGGGCAGGGCACAGTATGTTTATGGCCGACCGGCAGCACCTGCATCACTACTTGCTCAACCGCGGTTTCAGTGTTGGGCAGGCCAGTGCGGCGAGTATCGCAGCGAGTGCAGTTTGTGCCGTGATCGGTGTCGGCGGCTGGAAAATGGGCGTGCCAGAGCCGATCATGTTTGCTGCCTTCGTGGCGCTGTTTGTGGTCTATCATTTGCATATGCAAAAAGCGTTTAATGCCATGCCGCAGCATAGCCAGATGAGCGCCTCCAATACGATTTGAGTTGGGAGAGCGGAGAGCAGGTGGCGCAGTCGGCTGACGCATACGGGTTAAAGCGCGTTGATGGGATCGCCAGCCTGTTATTAGCTAAGTTAGCTAGCTTGTGATAAATTGGCGGCGTCTTGGGAGAACAAACATGCAAGTTAATATGCTCGATGCTAAAAGTCAGCTTTCTAAATTGGTGAAGGCAGCACTCGGTGGTGAAGAAGTGATTATTGCCAACAAGGGCGTGCCCGCAGTACGCTTGGTGCCCGTGGCAGCATCGCTGCCAAGCCGCAAACCTGGCGCTTGGGCGCACCTGAAAATGACCGAGGCGCAGATCGCAGATGCTTTCAGCCCTGCAACCGCAGCAATGGTTGCAGGGCTTTTTGATGGCGACATTTCGAAATCGCCCACCGCCAGGATACGCAGCAGCGCTAAAGAAAAAATGGTGCGCCAACCCAAACCTAAACCTGGGCACAAGGCTTCCATAAAAAGAAACGAAAAAAAGTGACACGCTATCTACTCGACACCCACATTGCTTATTGGTGGATGACGAAGAGTGCCCGCCTTTCCAAATCGACCGCTTCACTGATCAGTAAAGAGTCGTGTTCAATCAGTGTTGCAAGCTTGTGGGAGATGCAATTAAAAAACGCAGCCGGCAAATTGTCGTTGCCACCTGAATCATTATCCGCACAACTCGCCAGCGAAGGCTTCGGCATCTTGCCGATTACGGCCGCGCATATTGATCGGGCAAGGGAAATGGGCGGTTTGCAGGGCGACCCATTCGATTTAATATTGATTGCCGTTGCCGATATTGAAAAGATGATGTTGCTAACCAAAGATAATCGGCTTTTATCGCTGGGGTTTAGGCATGTTAAAGAAGCTTAGAAGCTTAATGTCAGGTTGGTAATGCTTGTACGTAATCGTTGATTTGCTGAAGCGAAAGCGCCCGCATATCATCGCCGCGCAAATAAGCATTATGCCAATCAACAGTGAGCACCAGCGCGGCTTGCAGAGGCAAAATGGCCTGCCAGGAAAGCTGGGTGCGGGCTTTGGCAGAATTTAATCGTAACACACTGGCCTCATGCGCATGCTGATTGCCGTCTTGCTGCCAGCTCGCGGGGTGGCCCCAGAGACTGCAAAGCTTGTCAGCAATTTGTGCGACGGTAACCGAATCGGTATCGGCTGGCCCAAAATTCCATGCGCTTGCAAATGACTGCTCAGCTTTTAGTAGCCGCTCGGCCAGCATGATGTAGCCGCAAATTGGCTCCAGCACATGCTGCCAGGGCCGCACGGCTTGCGGGTAGCGGATGGTGGCGGGTTGGTGTTTTGAAAAGGCACGCAGCAAATCCGGGATCAAGCGGTCGTCCGAGAAATCGCCACCGCCAATGACATTACCCGCGCGCGCGGAGGCGATGAGGGTGGAAGTTGCGCTCACTAAAGTTTTCGATGGGGCGGCAGAAAAATAGGATTTCCTGAAAGCCGAGGTCACTAATTCTGCGCAGCCTTTGCTGTTGCTGTAGGGGTCGTGGCCGCCCATGGCATCGTCTTCAACATAGCCGGTATGGGTATGCCGGTTTTCGTAACATTTATCGCTGGTGACGATCACGACGGCGCGTACGCTTGGCGTATGGCGGGCGGCTTCGAGCAGATTCACAGTGCCCATTACATTGGTCTCGTAGGTCTCACGTGGGTCTGCGTAAGAGCGTCGTACCAGTGGCTGTGCGGCTAGGTGAAAAATAACTTCCGGCTGTGCTTGTTGCACAGCGCTGAGCAAGCGGGGGTAGTCGCGAATATCGTTTTGAATGCCATCAATGGTTGAGCCAGTGTCAGCAGAAAGTTTGGCGAGCGTAAAAAAATTTGGCTCGGTGTTGGGTGCTAATGCATAGCCGGTCACGTGCGCACCGAGCGACGACAACCATAACGAAAGCCAGCCGCCTTTGAAGCCGGTGTGGCCAGTGATGAAGACGCGGCGACCGCGCCATGCGCCTAAGTCAAGGCCCACGTTAGTCCCAGGTCTTCCAGGGCGCTTTGCCTGATGCCCAAAGCTGTTCCAGCTGCAACTTGTCGCGTAGCGTATCCATCGGCTGCCAAAATCCATGATGAAGATAAGCGCTCATCTGGCCATCATGCGCGAGCGTTTCCATCGGTTCCTGCTCCCACACTGAATCATCACCGTCGATACGATCAATCACTTTGGGCGATAGCACGAAGAAGCCGCCGTTTATCCAGCCGCCATCACCCTGTGGCTTTTCCTGAAACCCCGCCACCTGATTGCCAGTCAGTTTTAACGCGCCAAATCTGCCGGGCGGCTGGGTTGCGGTGAGGGTGGCGGATTGGCCGTGTGCCTGGTGAAATTTAATCAGCTCGGTAATGTTGATGTCACCTAAACCATCGCCATAGGTAAAACAAAAATCCGCTTCGCCTAAATAAGACTGCACGCGCTTGAGCCGGCCTCCGGTCATGGTTTGCTCACCGGTATCAACCAGCGTGATCTTCCACGGCTCCGTATTATTCTGATGAACATCCATGCGATTATTGGCCATATCAAAGGTCACGTTGGACATATGCAGGAAATAGTTCGCAAAATACTCCTTGATGATGTAGCCCTTATAGCCCAGGCAGATGACAAAATCGTTGATGCCATGGGACGAATATATTTTCAGGATATGCCACAGGATCGGCCTGCCGCCGATTTCGATCATCGGCTTGGGACGGGCCGCAGATTCTTCGCTAATGCGGGTGCCCATGCCGCCGGCAAGAATGACGGCTTTCATCGCGGCCAAGCTGCACGCGGTTGCGTATGCTGATGACTTGTTTTTGCTATTTCAGGTCTCATGAATGTCTCTTTGAACAAAGAATCAAAACAGAATAAACGGTATGGCGTCGCTATTCAATTCGCAACCAGGCTGACGGCAAAAATTAAACGCGGGATTGACGTTTTATTCATGTCTAGTGTATGTTTTTCTGATCGATTTGGAGATTTACAAGGCGGGTTATGTGATTTTATGGGTTGGTGTCGTTGACGGTATTAAAAATTTATCGCTACAGCAGCCGGGCTCAATAAACACTATAATGTTGATGGAAGTCAGTTAGTTAGCAGTTAAACGCGGCGCTTTTGTGATGAATGAGCAACACCTTAGCGGCGCACTAGCGGTTAATGAAAATTTAAAGAATTTAAGAAAAAGCGGGAATCAGCTATGAAAATTAATAAAGTATTGGCCGCGTGCATGGCATGCTCATCGATCGGAGCTGCTTTTCAGGCAACCGCACAATCTGATGCGGTAAAGCCCAGCTATGAAATTCCGGGCAACGAGACAGCTAAAGATAGAGATGGTCCGCGCGGCGTGCAGCTTCAGGACGGTGTCAATCTCTTCCCTTATGCCAACCTGTATTTTGGTCACGATGATAATTTGTTTTTGGCCAATACCAATCAAACTGCTTCCAATTTTTATATTTTAAGTCCTGGTCTGCGGCTCGTTGCCAGAAGCGAAAGCGTGCAGCTCGGGGTTAACTATGATGCCAAGCTGGGCCGCTACACCTCTTCCTCGGCCGATAACTACAATGATCAAGGCATTAACGGTACGGCTGAATTTGCGTTTGGTGGCAAAGCAGGGCTGCGCCTGAAAGCGCTATACGAACAAGCGCATGACCCTCGCGGCTCAACAGATCGCGGCATTAGCAGCCGGCCTGACGAGTACTACAACACCGGGCCAAGTGCATTATTTGCCTACGGCGGAAACGGTGCAATCGGTCGCTTTGAAGTTGAAGCCGGCAGCTACAAAAAGCGTTACACCAATAACCGCATCACGACTTTCGCGAGTGATCGCGATACCGATGCGTATGCAGGCCGTTTTTTCTATCGCATCGCGCCCAAAACATCGCTGTTGATTGAAGCGCGTGAAGATCGCCTGGACTATTTATCATCAGCCTCACTGCTTAATAGTAATGAGCGCCGCTATTTGGTAGGCGCAACATGGGAAGCCACCGCCGCCACCAGTGGCACGGTGAAGTTCGGCCAGATTCGCAAAAATTTCACGTCAAACGCGCGTCAGGATTATTCAGGCACGGGCTGGGAAGCAAATGTTCAATGGGCGCCTTTAAGTTATTCAAAATTTGATTTCTTCACCTCCAAATCATTTGCTGAATCGACGGGCTTGGGTGATTTTATTCTGACCAAGCGCTATGGTGCCGCTTGGAAGCATGAGTGGGATTCACGTTTTAACTCCGCTGTTTCATATTTCCGCGCGGATGACGCCTTCTCCGGTAATGCACGTAGCGACAGCACCGATTCCATGAGCTTCAAGCTTAGCTATAAACCGATGCGCTGGCTGACTTTAGGCGGCGAATATATTTATACCAATCGCGATTCGAATCAGAGCATTTATCACTACAAGAAAAACCTTTATATGTTTACCTTGGGTGCGACGCTGTAGTTTTTGCGCGGCGCTGGTGGGTGTGTCATGAAATTAATTGATGGGTGAGTTAACCTAAAAGAGCTTCGTTAGTATTTTGGCTGACGAAGCTTTTTTTATGGAAATAAAGTCATTTGGAAAAAATAACCGGGTATACGAGGTGCGAGTGGTATGCGTAAAGTACAAATGATTGCCGTTCCGCTATCTGTGTTGATAGAGCCCCTGCGATGCAGAATTCGTCCAGCACATTCAGCAAGCCTGATCTGGCTCGCCATGGCGAATGCGGTGGCGATAGCCCTCATTGGGTCGGTTGGCATTGCTATCCTTATATTTGCCTCCTTGGTGCAGGCTCAGGCGCCTGTGCTGAACAAAGTACAAGCCAGCGTACCGGCTGAACTGTCCAGTTATAAGCTGGGTGTTGGCGATGTCATTACGGTACAGGTCGTGGGCGAGGATGAGCTAAAACGCGAGAAGGTTCGTTTGTCAGATGCGGGCACGCTTTCATTTCCGTATCTAGGTGAAATTCGGGTGCGCGGGCTAACGGTGGGTGAGCTCGAAGATTTTATTACCAAGGGCCTAAAAGTGCGTTACCTGCTGAACCCGCAGGTCAATGTCACGATCAACGAGTACCGACATTTTTTTGTTAATGGGTTAGTTGATAAGCCCGGCGGCTATCCGTTTACGCCGGGCCTGACCGTACGTAAAGCGATTTCGATAGCAGGCGGCTTCAAGGAGCGTGCGTCGAAAGAAAAAATTAATGTGATTCGTGAAGAAGATACCAAGGGACTCTCTCAACGCGTGAGTCTGGATGCGCCGGTGCGGCCCGGCGATATCATCACCGTCGAGGAAAGTTTTTTCTGATGAATGATCGCAGCTTTAATAACCAGGCTGTGCCTCCACAGCGACGAGCTGGCGGGGCAGGTGGCCTGAATAGCATGGCCCAAGCGTTCGATAATCCGCCGCCGGTTGAGACCCTGGATCTGGTCGAGTATTGGCGTTCAATTGCCAAGCGCAAGTGGAGCATTTTGGGCCTGGTGTTGCTGGTGGCATTGCTCACTACGCTGGTGGTGTTTTCGTTGCGCCCCACCTATCGCTCCACCACCACGTTGCTGATTGAGCAGGGTAAATCAAAAGTGGTTTCGATCGAAGAGGTTTACAACGGCATGGGCGGCAATCGTGAGTATTATCAAACTCAGGTTGAGATTCTGAAATCAAATGAACTTTCGCGCAAAGTAATTCAGAAACTGGAGCTTACCAAGCATGTTGATTTTGATATGCGCCAGGATTCAGCGCAACCCTGGTGGCCTACACAATGGTTTAAATCCAAAGTGCCACCCAATAACGATGATGTGCTCAAAACCGCACTAAAACGCCTTGGTGACGATTTACAAATCCAGCCGGTACGCAATAGCCAATTGGTGCAGATAAGCTTTACCGCCTACGACCGCGAGTTGTCCGCAAGAGTACCCAATATGCTCGCCGAGCTGTATATCGAAAGCGATCTCGAAGCGCGCGTCGCCATGACCCAAAAAGCCAGCGCATGGCTTACGGAGCGTATGGGTGATTTACGCAAAAAATTGGAGTCATCTGAAAAATCGCTACAGGATTATCGCGAGCGTGAACGGATCGTGGATGCAAAGGGTCTGGTGCTGTCGGGGGCGTCAAGAGCGCTTGAAGATGCGACCTCAAATCTGGTATCGGTACGCGCCAAACGCGCCGAGGCGGAGGCCTTATACAACCAGGTGCAATCTGTCAAACTGGGCCGCGCCGCGGGCGGCTACGAGTCGATTCCGGCGGTATTGCGCCATCCTACGGTGCAGCGGCTGAAAGAAAGTGAAGGCGATGCGGAGCGCAAGCTGGCTGACGCCTCCAAACGTTACGGGCCCGAGCACCCCAAAATGTTGCAAGCCAATGCCGAGCTGGCCGCCGCACGCGAAAACGTGAAACGACAAATTGAATCAGTCGTGTCGGGCGTAACCAAAGAATATGAAATCGCCAAAGCCAATGAGCAGGCCATCGAGCGCGCGCTGGGGCAAAGCAAAGCCGAGATTCAGGGGTTGAACCGTAAAGAGTTTCAGCTCGGTGTGCTGGAGCGCGAGGCACAGGCCAATAAGCAGCTTTTTGACATGTTCGGCAATCGCGCGAAAGAAACCAATGTGGGTGGCGAATTGCAGTCCACGGTGGCGCGCGTAATTGATCCGGCCACTGTGCCCAATTACGCTTACGCACCCAAGAAGCCGCAGATTGTGGGCATCGCTGCAGTTATCGCGCTGCTAATTGGCATGATGCTGTCTCTGCTGCTGGATCGCCTCAGTAACACCATCAATACCGCAGGCGAAGTAGAAAGTCGTCTGGGCCTGCCGATGTTGGGTTATCTGCAAAAAATAACCGGTCTCAATAAGAAAAGTACGAAATCTGAAATGGCTTTTCTTACCGACAATCAATCGATGTTTTCTGAATCGATTCGTACTCTGCGCACGAGCGTATTGATGAGTGCGCTCGATACCCCCAAAAAGGTCATTGTCATTACCTCATCGGTACCTGAAGAAGGTAAAACCACCGTGTCATTTAATCTGGCCTGTGCGCTCGCCCAGGTTAAACGCGTGCTGTTGATTGATGCCGATTTGCGCCGCCCTAAAATTGGCCGACTCATTGGTCGCGAGAAAGATGCACCAGGGCTTTCGCATCTGGTGTCAGGGGTGGCAACGGCGAGTGAGTGCGTGGTCAAGCATGAGCAGGGTGGTTTTCATATTTTGACGGCGGGCTTCGTGCCGCCGAATCCGCTTGAGCTGCTCTCGTCTGAAAAATTTGCCGAGATGCTTGAGAAGTTGCGAGATACATTCGATGTGGTACTGATTGATTCCCCGCCGGTGCAGTTAGTAAGCGATGCGGTGGTGCTGTCGCAGCTTGCCAGCACTGTTATCTATGTGGTTAAAGCCGACTCAACACCATACCCGTTAGCGCGCAGCGGCATCCGCCGTCTTGCCATGGGCAACGCGCCGTTGTTGGGGGTGGTGCTTAACCAACTTGATTTGGAGCGGGCTGAAAAATACTATGGTGAATACAGCGGCTATGGTCGCTATAGTGGCTACGGCGGCAATAAAGGCCACGCTTATGGCTATCAGCCGAAGGCGGCTAAATAATGGGCGCTCCGCTAATCTCTCCCGAACGTAGTGTGATCAGGCGCAGCATGGCCATGCTCGCTGCGCTTGCGCTGATGCTGGCCGCGTTACTAGCGGCGCGCTGGGGCTGGGCCGCTGTGGTTATCGCGCAGGTAGCGCATGCGCAGGATGAGCAGCGTAATATTTTTATGCAGACCGGGCAGACATCGTCTGCAGAGGCGCTGCAAGCGCAACATGAACAACTTGCGCTTGCGCAAAAACTGGACCCGCAGAACCCGGCAATAATGGAAATAGCAGGGGAGATAGCAGGCCAAGCATTTGCTATCTCGCCCGATAAAAAAATTGCCGGGCCATACGATGAAACGAACCGCGCGATCACAGCCTATGAGAGGGCTGTCGTCGCGCGTCCCGTTTCACCTTATGGCTGGGCAAATTTTGCGAGCGCAAAATATCAGGCGGGGCAAATTGATTCAGCTTTTTATGCGGCACTGCAGAACGCGGCCCGGTTGGGGCCATGGGAGCCCGAGGTGCAGTTTGTGTTGATGGATTTAGGTTTTGCGCTGTGGGACGAGATGCCAAAATCGATTCAGCCGATGATCAAAAAAATGGCCATCAACGCTGAGCAACGCTACCCTGATCGCGTCATGACGATTGCCGCAAAACGTGGCAAGCTGGTTTTGGTGTGCGATTCTGAAAAGCTCGCTAAAATGGCAGGGTGCAGCTTAATGCCAAGGGCGCAGGCCATTTAGCAATTTCAATATCTGTTAGCATTTTTGATCGGCAAATTGGTGGTATTTTTTTAGATCACCGGACTGTAATAGCGTTAGTTCACGTTGTATTGATGGCATAATTTTTTTGCAGCAGTTTTTCATCCTGCATTTTTGGGAAAACATAGGGGTTAATCATGAAGTTATCAGCAATCAAGATCATGCTATTCGGTTTGTTTGCAGCGCTTATGTGCTGCGCTGAAATCGCTGTGGCGCAGGTCGCCACGGTATCTGAGCTAACAGGAATTGTTCAGGCCACCGCACCTGCTACTGCTGGCGGTGCCACGCGTACTTTGCGCAAAGGCGATACCATCAATCAAGGCGATACGCTGATCACGGGTGATGCATCGTCGGTGGTGGTGGTCTTTGCAGATAAACAAGTGGCCGCGTTGACGGCGCGATCACGCTTGGTGATTTCAAGCTATATCTATGCGCCGATGGAGCCCGCCAAGAGCAATGTGCTGTTCTCTCTGCTGCAGGGGGGGATGCGCTCCATTACCGGTCTGATTGGTCGCGCCCGTCCGCAAGCGGTTAGCTATCGTGCTGGCAGTGCGACCATCGGGATTCGCGGCACGGATGTCAATATCGCCGTTGACGGTGGTGTGGTGGGTGTGTCGGTTTCAGAAGGCCAGATTGCCTTTACCTTTGGCGGCACCACGGTTTCGATTCCCAGTGGTCAGGGCGCCGTGACGGAAGGCGGCATGATCAAAAGCATGCCAGCCGCCCAGGTGATTGCAGCACTTAAAGCCCAAGGTGCATCGCCTGCGCTGATCGCGGCATTGACCGGCTTGGCTGCACCTGACCTTGAAGCCGCCGTGATTAAAGCAGTCACGCCAACCCCGCCTCCACCAGGCACTGAGCCCGGACGCACGCCCGAACCCGGCACGAACGCCAATGCGGCGGGCGGCGGCTCTGCCAGTAAACAATAAGTTTTTTTTTATGCCCAAGCGGGAGGCTGAAAGGCCTCCCGCTTTTTTATGGCTATTCTTTGTTGCCCACGACTTTTTAGATTCAATTGATTAAAAACCCACACCATTCATTTGCATCGTCATCCTATGCGGCTGGCCAGGAGGCTTTTTTCTTTTGGTCATGGGTCGCGTTGTTGGTATGGGCACCTGTTCCACTCGGCAGCAATCGGCCATGGGCATGGGCGCTACTGGAGCTGGGCATATTGACGCTCACAGCGCTGTGGCTGGTGGCAGTTGCCGTTGTGGTGAACCGCACGGCGATACCGGCGGGCCTGCAACGGGCAAAGTGGTTTTTGTTGCTGCTGATTATCTGGCTAATCGTCCAGGCGATATATGTGGTGCCGATGCCCATGCGATGGATTGTATTGATCTCGCCTGAAGCGGCGGCGATGCACGCGCTAACAGCGACCTTAAATATGAACACTGCCGATAGCTGGAAAACGCTGGCCGTTGATCCCCATGCGGCGATGGTGTCGTGGCTTAAAAGCCTTTGCTACGTGCTCGGCTTCGTGATGACATTAGCGGTGATCACCACTCGACAACGTGCGCAGCAATTTGCATACACGCTGGTGTTATCGGGCGTGGTAATGGCGGTGTTCGGTATTCTGTTGCATTTGGGCGGAATCAATCTTGAGTGGTTCGGGACGCTCATTGCGCATGGCGCTGAAGCGAGCGGAACATTTGCCAACCGTAATCACTTCGCGGGCTATTTGGAGATGACGCTGGCGATCGGTATTGGCCTGCTGATCGCAGGCTTGAAAGACTATCGTGCGCAGACCTGGAAACAATTTTTTCGGCATTTCATCGAATGGATATTGAGCGCAAAAATGCGTCTGCGCTTGATGTTGTGCATCATGGTAATCGCGCTGGTGGCAACCCATTCGCGGATGGGTAACACCGGATTTTTTTCATCGTTACTGGTTGCAGGTGTGATCGGTATTGCGCTCGCTCGACATGCGTCACGCGGCACCGTCATTTTGCTGGTGAGTTTGATTGTGATCGATCTGTTTATCGTCGGCTCCTGGTTTGGAGTGGACAAGCTTGCGCAGCGACTCGAACAGACCACCATGGCCGATGTTGAGGTGCGCCAGGACCCATCCGCTTACGCATTAAAAATTATTCAGGATTATCCAGCCGTCGGCAGTGGCCCGGGTTCTTTTTATACCGTGTTCCCGCGCTATCGCGGGCCGGATGTAGCGGCATTATTTGAATATGCGCATAACGATTACGCGCAATTTGCCGCCGAAAGTGGCGTGATTGGTTTAGGGCTGCTGGGCTTGACGGTGGCATGGTCGCTAGCAATAGCCATACGGGCGCAGTACATCAGGCGTGATCCTTTGATGCGTGGCCTCTCGTTTGCCAGCATCATGGGGATTGTGGCGATTCTGATTCATTCCAGCGTCGATTTTAATTTACAGATTCCATCAAATGCTTTGTTGTTCATGGTGCTGCTGGCGTTTGCGTGGCTATCGCTGCATCTGGAACGACGCACTCGTTAATGGCTGCCATTGGGGCATACAATTGGGCCTACCTTGGCAGTTGGGTATTTGCGAAGCCTCAATTAGACAAGCGTTTCAAATTATTTCAATTTGAAACGCGGGATTTAAAAGCCGGGATTTAAAACTTAGGAGATAAAAATGTCTGAAGAAGAATTTCACGTACACGGCCCCCATGATCACGCGCTTGAGCCTGGCGCGGGCGGCCATGGTGACCAAGGTGGCGGAGATGGTAAAGGGAAATTTGACCCCAAGTTTATTCAGTGGGTCGCCATTTTTACCGCGATTCTCGCCACTGTAGGCGCGATAGTCAGCTACAAAGGTGGACATACTCAAAACGCGGCGCTGTTGTTTAAAAATGAAGCCGTGCTTAAAAAAGCAGACGCAGCCAACCAATGGTCTTATTACCAGGGCAAAAGCACCAAACAAAATTTGGCCGAACTTGCCGAGGCGCTGGCGACGAATCCCGAACTGAAAGCAAAATACACCGCTGATATTGCGCGCTACAAAGTCGAAAAAGATGTGATCAAAAAACAAGCGGAAGCGCTGGAGTTGCAGTCCGCCGATGCGGATAAAAAATCTGCGCATGAATTGGAGCCGCACGACAAACTGGCGCAGGCGATGACGTTTATTCAGATCGCGATTTCACTGGCTGCCATTTGTGTATTGACCCGTCGTCGATGGATGCTTTACCTCGCCGGTACAGCCGCAATAGCGGGAATGGTTTACACGGTGCTGGCGTTTATCATCATGGGCGCACATTAGACTTGGCAGCACTTTATGTTGGCATCGATCCCTCAGCCTCGTTAGCTTGCTAGATAAACGCTGATGGCGGTAGCATGCGACGCCGACGGCTATAACCTGTTATTCGTGAAAGTATCGTTTCATGGCTGTTGATCTTTTTTCTGCGTTCACGCCCCAAATTGAAGATGCACGCCACCGCGCCCGTGTCATCAAACCTAAAGCCTACGCCTCTACCCGCAATTTTCTCGACGGCGCGGTCACCCGCATTTCGCCTTACATAACGCACGGATTTTTAAGCCTTGCTGATCTGGCCGCCGAGATTGAAATGAATTATCCGGCGGATGAATGCGAAAAGCTCATCATGGAGTTTGGCTGGCGCGAGTTTTTTCAGCATGTGTGGCGGCATCAGGGCGAGCGTATTTTGCGCGACTTAAAACCTGGCCTGACTGGCGTTAAATACGCGTCCGATTTGCCGCCTGATATTGTTGAAGCACGCACCGGCATTCCGGTGATTGATCAGGCGGTGCGCACCCTTTATGCAACCGGCTATCTGCACAATCACGCACGGATGTGGCTGGCATCATATGTAGTGCATCTGCGCAAAGTGCATTGGCGTGCCGCTGCAGGTTGGATGTACGGCTATTTGCTGGATGGAGATCCAGCCAGCAATCATCTTTCCTGGCAATGGGTGGCGGCTACTTTCAGCAGTAAACCCTATGTATTTAATGCGGAAAACGTGGCGCGCCATGCACCTGCATGGGCCAGTCCCAAAACGGCAATTGATATCAGCTATGAAGAGCTGGACGATCTTGCGCGCGGGCCCCAAGCGGTGAAGCCAGAGTGGCGTTGTGAGCTGCTGCCGTCTTGCGAAGTGCCGCCCTTACTTGCCCAGCCAGCGTCTGACAATGCCTCGGTAACTACCCTGAAAGCCGCACCAGTGCTAGAGTTTGACACCTGGCTGATTCATCCGTGGGATTTGGGTGAGCATCATATGGCAAATACGACGATGAAAAAAATCGGCATCATCCACCAGCCCTTTCACGCTCAATTGCCTTGGTCGCAGCAGCGCTGGGATTTTGTGCTGACGCGTATGCGTGCCATCACCGACGAAATTTTTGTCGGCGATTTAAACCACTTGCTGCAAGCAAATCCCAGTATTCAACTGCACGCCACTGAGACCTACCATTTTGGTTATCGTGAAGCGCTGTCATCACCTCAGGTCACATTAGCACCGGTGCGGCGCTTCACAAAAGACCCTGAAAAATTATGCCCATCCTTCTCACGATTCTGGGCCGCTGTGGGACGTGAAAAGTTGGAAAAGAAGTGGCATAAATAATTCGCGTAGTCCTAAGTAATGGCGGCCGGATCACCAGGTAATAATGAACTTGCGCCCCGGACTGAATTCGGGGGAAGATTATGGGTCGAAGAGAGATTATTTTCTACGCCACGATTTTTAATAAGGCAGCGTTGCTCCCGGCTTCGCTTTTAGCAGCTCACGACGAAAATCTTCCTTAATCCGGTCAAGTCCTGCTTCGGTCTCGGCTTCAAACCTCAGTACGATCACGGGGGTGGTGTTGGAGGCTCGCGCCAAGCCGAAGCCGTCCGGGTATTCCACGCGTAAGCCGTCGATGGTGATGATTTCATCTGCGCCTTCAAATTTTGCGGTCTTCTCCATTTCTGCGATCAGACGATGGGGTTCACCTTCCACTAATTGCCAATTGAGTTCAGGTGTGGAAACGGCGTTCGGCAGCGCTTTTAGCGGTGCATTGGCGTCGGCAAATTTACTGACGATTTCGAGCAGGCGCGCGCCGCAGTAAAGCGCGTCATCAAATCCGTACCAGCGTTCTTTGAAAAAGATATGCCCGCTCATTTCGCCAGCCAGCGGTGCGCCGGTTTTTTTCATTTGCAGTTTGATCAGTGCATGGCCGGTTTTATATAACGAAGGCTTGCCGCCGTGGTCACGAATCCATTTGAATAAATTGCGCGATGACTTGACATCAAAAATAATTTCACCACCGGGCACACGCGACAGCACATCAGCGGCGAACAGCATGAGTTGGCGATCCGGATAAATAATTTCGCCATCCTTGGTGACCACTCCGAGGCGATCACCATCACCATCAAACGCAATGCCCAGCTCCGCATCAGTTTCTTTTAAGGCGCGAATCACGTCCTGTAAATTTTCCGGCCGTGAAGGATCCGGGTGGTGATTGGGAAAATTGCCATCCACCTCGCAATAAAGTTCAACTAGCTCGCAGCCCAGCGCTTTGAATAACGGTGCTGCAATAATGGCCGGCGAACCATTGCCGCAGTCCATCACGATTTTCATTGGGCGGGAAAGTTTGACATCGCTGACAATGCGTTCGATGTAAGCGGCTTTGATGTCGCGTGTCTCGTAACTACCCGGTGTTGCGGAATGCAAAAAATCATCCGCTTCAATACGGCGTTTCAGCACCTGAATTGCATCGAGTGCCAAGGTCTCGCCCTGTAATACCATCTTGATGCCGTTGTAATCCGGGGGATTGTGCGAGCCAGTGACCATGATGGCAGAGCCAACGTCGTAATGATGTGCCGCGAAATAGACCATTGGCGTGGCGGCCACGCCAATATCGATCACATGAATACCGGTTGCCTGCAGGCCACGAGCGAGTGCTTGTGAAAGGCTGGGGCCGGAGAGGCGACCGTCCCTACCGATGGCGACATGGGTACCTCCGCGCAGTTTCATCTCGCTGCCGAGTGCTTGGCCGATCAGCTCAACACCTTCAGGCGTCAATGATTTACCGACAATGCCGCGAATGTCGTAGGCTTTAAAAATTTCGTTTGCGATGGTGGTCATAAGCTGTGCGCGCTTTCAGTGTTGATGATCAAAAAAATTAAAAACCCGTTGTGGCATCCACTGGCTGTTGCCCGGGAAAGGGGCAGAAAAAAATCCAACATGGCCACCGTCGAGGGGAAAATCGAGGGTGACTAATGACGAAACCTCGGATGCGGCAGGCAATGCCGATGCCGGCAAAAATGGATCGTTGCGCGCATTCAACACCAGCGTTGGCACGCAGATATTTGATAAGCCTGGTTTGGCGGAAGCACGCAGCCAATAATCATCGGTATCGCGATAGCCGTGCAGCGGCGCGGTGACTTCATTATCAAACTCGCGCAGCGTGGTGGCGGCACGCACCACGTCAGCATTAAAAATACCGGGATGCACGGCAAGCTTGGCGAGCGCATTTTTTTTCATGGTGTTGAGAAAATTTTTCGCATAAATTTTACTGAAACCGACCTCGAGCGCATTGCCCGCTGCGGTTAAATCGAGTGGTGCTGAAATGGCTGCGACCGCCTCGACAATATTTATGGCGTTGCTGCCCTGTTCGCCCAGCCATTTCAGGGTGGCATTGCCGCCTAAAGAAATGGCGGCAACATAGACGGGCGCATTCGGTGATTCAGATTTTGCGCGGCGTAAAATCCAGTCAATTTCAGCCGCGTCGCCGGAATGATAGGCACGCGGCAGGCGATTCATCTCACCACTGCAACCCCGAAAGTGCGGCACCATGCCGCGCCAGCCGCGCTGCTGTGCTACGTGCATCAGGTTCAGCGCATAGATACTTTGCGAATTGCCTTCGAGGCCGTGGAATACCACCAGCAGCGGTTTATCAGCGTGACCGGCTAGACGATCCACATCGACAAAATCACCGTCCGCTATGCCGTGCGGGGTGGAATCCCAGCGCTCACGCTGATATTGAATCGTGGGACGCTTCGCGAAGAGCGGCGGATAGATTGTCTGCGCATGTGCACTCGGCAGCCACCACGGGGCTTTGTAACCAGCGGGGATGGCAACAGCGGGTGTTGCCACGTTTTTTAAAACGGGCTGATCCAGCGGCGTTACCATTTACTGGAGTAGTCAATTTGCAAGCGGCCATCAGCAGTGGGTCTGCCCACCGCCAGTAACGGTGTCAGGAGCAGTGCAGATTCGCGCGGGGCGACGGCAAAACCGCGGTAGACGAAGCTGCGATTGGTGCCCCACGAGACCGCACCACCGCCGTCAAATTTGAGCGGGCCGGTGGCATTGACCAGTAAATATTCTGCAGTAGTATTGTTGAGCTTGACCGCGATTTCATAAGTACCCAATGGGCGCGATGAAAACATGCCTAGGGTCAGGCTATCAATTTTTGCAGCCAGTTTGCCTTCGACGGTGCGCAATCCGTCTGTGGCCTGATAGGGCATGACGATATGATCGCCCTCGTTTATAGTCAGATGCAGTGTGCCGCGTGAGCCAAACATCGGAAGCAGTGAATGGATGCGGTTAATCAGCGCGCTATCAATTTTCAGGTTGGTATCGCGCAGCTCAATAGTACGAATGCCCGCGCCGATACGGGTGGTGCCCGCCAGTGCGGCTGAGTCTGCACGGATGTAAAAACCCAGACGCAGGCGCAGGAATGCCATTGGATCAAAGCGCCACGTGATCGGTACCATCACCGGGCGCGCCGCGGGAAACAGGGTGAGCTTGGCGGTGCCTGACCAAATAGTGCCGGCGGTGACGACCAACGCCGCATTCGGTGCCATCGCGCGATTCACCGGAGCTTGAATCAGCGTGGCTGGCATCAACACGATCAAGCCGAGCAGAAATATGACCGCCAGCAAAACTAGTGCATGTCGAATTTTCATAGGATGTTTACGCCTTCTCTGCTCATCTGCCCGAAGGTGCGTCATCTGCCAACACCAGTTCAACGGCCATCAATGCGGCGCTGTTGCCCGGCTGCAGGGGTTTCAAATTGACGGATACCACGCGCACTCGATAGCGCTTTAATGCGGCATCCAGATTATCCAGCCAGCTTGTGTAAGCGATACTGGCAATATTGACGCGAAATTGTCGGCGCTCGTTAATCGTAACGGTGGTGTTGGCAGTGGTGGCGGTATTGTTTTGGCCAAATGCAATTTGCAAGCCGATGGTATCAGCGAGAGTACGCGCATTGGTGGTCACGACCAGCGGTGTGGTGTTGATGCGCTTGACTTCGTCGGCCTGACTACGCATGGCGGCCAGCTGCGCTTGTAATACCGGAATACGCAGCGCCAATGTCTCGCGACCACGCGCAGCGGGCAACCACACATAAGCCCAAACGAGCGCCGCCGTAAGCAGCATGGCACTCCAGCGGATGATGCGTTGCCCGTCGCTGCTCAGATTCTGCCAGCGTCTCCACAAAGCGCTGCTGGTGAGTGAATGTGCAGCACGATTTTGCGCAGCGGCCCATTTAATCTTGACGGCGCTGATCATGTGCCGTTCCTGGTTGCAGTTGTAGTTGCAGAGCGTGTTCCAGTAGTGGCGGCAAGCGTAATAACTACCTGGCCTGGATTATCTTTTTGCGGCGCATTAATTTTCAGGCTGGCGTTCGGCATCAATGCGACTTTCTGGCGCAACTGATTAAATGCTTCCGGGCTGGGCATGTTGAGTGACAAGACCGTAAAATTTTCGCTGATCGTGATTTCATTAATGACGAGTTCGGGCGCGTTCTGCGATAGCTCAGACAATTGCGATAGCTCAGACAATTGCGCCAGCGCCAGCCGTGGATCATCACTCTGGCTCAATCCACGTTCATGTTTAAGCGTGTCAAGATTGCGTTGCAACTGAAGTGCTGGGTCGACGATGGTGGTGGCTTGGGGGAAGGTTGCCTGAAACAATTGCCGCATTTCAAGTTCGATTTTTTGCCGCTGTCGATCAAGCTGTAAAACATCGGCGACGCTGAAAATCAGTTGCAGACCGACCAAGGCGGCCGCCAGCCACATCACCGGCCGCAGGCTTTGCGCCCAACCAGCGCCTCGGCTGCGCGGCTTGAATTCACTGGTGAGCAAATTGCCGTTCGACAGTTGAAGCAGGCGATGGCCCGATTGTGCGGCCTTGACAGCGACGGCGTCGGCCATCCGCGTGGGAATGCCCAGCTTGGCCTGCCAGTGCGGTGCTAGTTCGGCCAACATTGTGTTGGTGGGATTTGCCGCATCCGCATGGTATACGGTCAACACAGACGGTGGATGGGCCACTTCGCGCAAGGCCAGACTCAACGCAAACGGCGGTTCCGACAAAGTTTGACCACCACTGTCCAGCGAATAGGCAAATCCGTCATGACGCTTGGCATAGCACTGGTCGGGGCCGAGCACAATCGCCCATTCATCGGCGGCGGCGGCCACCCGCTCGGTTTCGGCATACACTGCGCGCGGGGCGAGTTGGGCGGCGCTGAGCCAAGCGAGCGCTGCACCAAACCAACGGCGATCAATCGCGGCCACGATATAGCGTGCGGCTGGTTGCGATGCTGGCTGGGCTGCCGATCCAGCTGCAGGTCCAGCTGCAGATTGTGCTTCCCCTAACAACGCCACATGCATGGTATCGGGATCAATCGTAAGCTTGTCCTCAATTGCATAACGCAGCAATGCTTCACGCCGCGCGCCACTGACGCGGGGTAGTGGCGTCTCGATGAAGACAATGCGGCTGGCCGGGACGGTGGCGATGATGTGTAATGTGGCACGCGGCACAGCATTTAACATTGCATTTGACACATCACTCAACACATCGTGTCCGCTGCGCAATACATGGCCTTGCCCATCCAGCAGCAAGAAGCTCGCCCGGGTTTCGGACGCGCTAAAGGTTGCTTGATCGGGAAGGGTGATGATTAAGAGCACGGGCGGGTGGATATCAATGAGGGTGCGGCATGTTGGTCAGGATAAAGATAAGAACAAACACAAGAATCAGAATAAAGATGAGCAGAAAAAATTTACTGGGCTTGAACCCAAATTATACGGGGCCAGCTGCCTTTTTTTGATTCGGTGCAGTCCAGCAGCGCGGTTTGATGCGTGGCCGCAGCTTCTCCGGTGATGGTAATCGAGACTGAAAAATAGGAGCTGGTCACGTCCGCCACCTGATCGAAGGTGGATAACGCTTTCTGCAATGACGGTTTCTTTTCGGTTACACCATCAATATTCTGAAACGGGGTAGTCGCGCGCTTGCGCACCAGATCGGCCATATCCGCGCTCGATAAATCAGGGAACAGCGCGGTGATTACCTCGGTCGACGCGGTGTTGATATTTATTTTGGTACGCGTCGGCAAAGCACTTATGTAGGGGGCTAACCGCCGTATCGTGGCGGCATCAAAGCCACGCACCCGGCCCAGCTCCTGCCATTGCACCAGCGGCTGATTGGCGGTGCGATAGGGTGCGGCAAGACTCATGTAATAGCCGTCTTCTGCGCCATTTGTGCGCGGCTCGTTATCGGCGTCGATCCAGTCCACCACGGCATCACTTAAATCAGGATTCAGTTTCAGGTTTTTGAGCAGGCGTTTGAATATTTCAATATCATCAGCGCTGGCGGTTTTATCGACCTTCACTAAATTATTGAGATTGAATTTGCCCGCCTCATCATGAATCAGGCCGGACGCCAGTACCGCCGCACCACCGTCCGGGTTGACCAGCGGTTGCGCCGCAATCGGCTGCGCCCACGGCTGTGTCAGGGCGACATAGATGCTGTTGTTCTGGCTCGCAAACAACGCCGCCCGCGCCCAATTAAGCGTGGGCTCCGCATACAACGTGACCTGGGCGCGCTCGGTGGCGCGCGCGGTGCGGGTGAGTGCGCGTGATTGTTGCGACAGCAAATAAGTGGCGATCGTCGCCGCCAGCATCACCACCAGCAGGGCGGTGATGATGGCCGCACCGCGCTGATATTGGAGTGCGCCCCTAGCTTGCATAGCCGCTATTTCTGATGGCGAAAGTACGCGATATTTTTTCACCACTGTCTAACGTGATCGATAATTCCAGCGCCAACGGAAAAGCGCTGCGATTAGTGTCGATTTTTTCCCATCCTGGTTGCCAGGATTGGGTCGGATGCAGAGCGCGCCAACTGGCTTCTCGCACATGGCTCAATGCGGCAAAAACTTGTGGTGTGGCGCGTGGCGCTTGATCAAGGCCCGTCCAGATCAGCAGTTCGAGCTTGCCATCGCGCAGGCGATAGCCGACCCGTTGTGGCGCGGCCATCTCGCCATCGTTATCGGCAAAGCCCGCCCGCGTGAAGGTCAGGGTGGCTTCATTCGGGCCTGCGGGATAACGTCGCAACAAGAGTGCGGGCTCCGGCAGGTTATCGGCGTTTTTAATCGGACGATCCAGCAGCGCACTCAAATCATTATCCAGACGCGAAAAAAATAAGGCGGCGTCGCGCCACTTGGCGGTTTCAGTTTGCAATTGCTCGCGGGTTTGAAATACCGAGCTTAGGGTGCGATAGGCCATCACCGCAATGATCGCAAAAATGGCCATTGCCACCAGCAGCTCAATCAGCGTGACGCCAGTTTGTGCGCGGCGTTTTTTAAATGGCAGGCTCATGGTGCTGCCTTTAAAACGCTGGAAACACTAGAGGCGTTGGAAACATTAGGAACTGCGACCAGATAAGTGGTCATGATGACCAACGCCTGTGAACCACCGGGGCGCAGAACCCGCACATCGAGTTTGCGGAACGCGGGGTTAGGCGTATCGCCTACGCTGGTTTGAATGCCAAAATCAATCCCGGCCGAAGTTTGGCTATCATTGCTAGCGCCCACCGGTGGCAAGCGTGCGCTGGTCATAACCTGCGCATTTGCAAGCGCAATCCGATCCTGCGCAATCCAGGTGGCTAAGGTACGTAATTTACTTTCATGAGCGCTATCAACCGCGACGCTCGCGGCTCGAACGGCAGCCGATAAAGCAATCGCTAAAATCGCCAACGCGATTAATACTTCCACGAGCGTGAAGGCTTGCTGAGCGCGCGTTGATAAGGTGGCATGAGTAAAAAAATTAGCGCGCATTAACTTGGCTGGTGTTGGCGGAGATGGCCGTATCGAGATTGCCTAATGACAGGTTCCCCAATGCATCGGCCACGATCACGCGTTGGCCAAAGTTGGAGGCCAGTAGCACTTCAAAAGGCGCGCCGACGCCCGCCGGTTGGAACAAGGCGAGCGCATTTTTATCACTGGTTTGGGCACCAGATCCGCCCAGCCGCAAGGCCGCGCTGATGCCGTCTGCAAACGGCCGCGCTTCAAGTTGCGGGTTGTTCACGGGCAGCCATTTTATTTCAGCGGATCGGGTGTCGCGCTCGTAAAAGGTCAACGTGTTTTCGCTGATGTTGAACGCAATCGTGTGTCCGCTAAAGGCGGCTTCATCACGTGCGGCTTCGAGCATCGCCACGGCGCGATCAGTTTCCTCGCGCAGGCGTTCGTTCTCGTCGGGATAAAGCTTGGCCACCGCTAATGACAGCGCAATGCCAATGATGATGACCACCACCAGAATTTCGATTAAGGTGAACCCGTTTTTTGAATTAAAAACTCTAGCATTGACGGGCATCACAGACCATTTATGCTTCAAGAGTCTCATGGATAAACGACTTTGTATAAAAAAATCTCAAAGATTCCATGAGCCAATATCCGCATTGTTGCCTTCGCCACCGGGCTGGCCGTCGGCACCCAGGCTAAATATATCGATCTCGCCTTTGAGGCCAGGATTCAGATATTGGTACGGACGACCCCATGGATCGTTCGGCAGTTTTTCCAGATAGCCGCCGGTTTTCCAGTTCATCGGCGCAGGCGTGGTGGTGGGCTTTACGGTCAGCGCCTGCAGGCCCTGATCGGTGGAAGGATAGGCGGCGTTATCGAGTCGATACAGTTTTAACTGCTGCATGATGATCGCGATATCGGCTTTAGCCGCCGTGACCCGCGCCTGATCGGGGCGATCCAGAATGCGCGGAATGACGACCGCGGCGAGGATGGCGATGATGACGACGACGATCATAATTTCAATGAGCGTGAAACCGTGTGCGCGGTCAGGGAGACGATAGCGAGGCAGGATTTTCATATTAGCGGGCGACAAGTTGGTTGAGTTCAAAAATGGGCAAGAGTACCGCGAGCACAATTGCCAGCACGATCACGCCCATGATTAAAATCATCGCAGGTTCAATAATCGCGGCGAACGCGGTGGTACGGGTTTCGACATCGCGTTGCTGTTGACGTGCGGCCGCTTCCAGGGTTTGGGTCAGGCGGCCGCTGGCTTCACCGGATGCAATCAGGTGCACCATTACTGGTGGAAACAACGGCGGCTTTTGTTGTTGCGCAATAATGGCGCGGGCCAGGCCAGAGCCTTCACGCACGGCAACGGTGGCGCGCTGCAAGGCTTCACGCATGGGCAGATTGCCAACCACGCCTGCACCGGCTTGTAACGCGGTCAGAACCGGCACGCCACTGCCGACCAGGATCGACAAAGTGGCGGCGAGTTGCGCGGATTCCTGCGACCGAATCAGCCGACCAAACAGCGGCAGGCGCAGCAACGCCTTATCGAAGCGCCGTCGTACCGCTTCACGGCGCAGCGCGATGCGCGCTCCGATAAAAGCGGCTACCCCTGCAACCAGCCAGAATACGCCGGTGATCTGAATAAATTTCGACAGCGCCAGCAATGCGCGCGTCATCAACGGCAGGGTTTGTTTGGTGGATTCAAACACCCCGATCACCTGCGGCACAACATAAACCATCAGGCCTGTCACCACCAAAATACACACGGTCATGACGATCGCCGGGTAAATCATTGCGATCAATAATTTTTGCTTGAGCGCCTGTTGCTCTTCAACATAATCCGCCAATCGCGCCAGCACTAACGGCAACCGACCCGAGGTCTCACCCGCTGCGACTAGGGTGCGATATAAATCCGAAAATGTATTCGGGAATTGCGTGAGTGCGGTGCCGAGAGACTGGCCTTCCAGCACTTGGCCGCGTACCGCCGCGAGCAGCTGGCGTTCGGGCTCGGACTCAGCCTGCTCGATGATGGCGTTAAAGGTTTGCTCGATGGTCAAGCCAGCGCCCAGCAAAGTGGCGAGCTGCCGGGTCACGCGTGCCAGATCCGCGGTGGCCAGATGGGCACGACGCTTGCCACCCCCTGCGGCATAGGTGTCGTTGGCCGCTGCAATTTGCGCCACATCCAGTGGGAACAAACCTTTATCGCGCAACTGCGCGCGTGCCAATCGCGGGCTGTCAGATTCCAGCACGCCGCGTTGTTCGCGGCCATCAAGATCATAGGCGGTGTAACGGTAGCCGGGCATATTGGTTATTTGGGTTGGCGTAAATAATATTCAATCATGATTAAGTGGCGTGGCAATCACGCATAGTCGCACTCATCACGTGTTGATCACGCGTTAATCACGCGTAACCCGTAACACTTCTTCCATCGAGGTCACGCCGTCGGCTACCCAGCGCAAACCGTCTTCACGCAAGGGTGTCATGCCGCCGCGAATGGCGGCATCGGCAATTTCGTGTTCAGATGCGGCGTCATGAATCAGCTTGCGCAAGGCTTCATCCACGGTAAGCAGCTCGTAAATACCGGTGCGTCCACGATAGCCGGTGGCGTTGGCGGTGATGCCTTCAACGGGTTCAAATACCTGGGCTAATTGCCGATGTGTCGCGTTTGATGAGGCGGCTAAGATTTCCTGTTCAGCCTCGGTGGGTGCGCGTTCGCGTTTTGTGTCAGGGGCTAATTTACGCACCAGCCGCTGTGCCAGTACGCCGGATAAAGTGGACGCCAACAGAAACGGTTCAATCCCCATATCAACGAGACGGGTGACCGCACCCGCTGCAGAATTGGTGTGCAGCGTGGCCAGTACCAGATGGCCGGTGAGGGATGCCTGCACCGCGATCTGCGCGGTTTCAAGATCACGAATTTCACCGATCATAATCACATCCGGATCCTGGCGCAGGATCGCGCGCAGCGCCCGGGCAAAAGTCATGTCGATCTTGTGATTCACCTGCGTCTGGCCGACCCCATCAAGATCATATTCAATCGGATCTTCGACTGTCATCATATTGCGGGTGCGGCCATCGAGCCGTGACAGCGCCGCATACAAAGTGGTGGTTTTGCCGGAGCCCGTAGGCCCGGTGACCAGAATAATGCCGTGTGGCTGCTGGATCAAATGATCGAGCCGTGTCAATGTATGGGCGGGCATGCCGAGGCCATCCAGCGATAGCCGACCCGCCTGTTTATCGAGCAGGCGCAGCACCACCCGCTCACCGTGACCGGTGGGCAATGTTGAGACGCGCACATCCACCGGGCGTCCCGCAATCCTGAGCATAATGCGGCCATCCTGCGGCAAGCGCTTTTCGGCAATATCCATCTCGGCCATCACTTTTACCCGCGACACCATCGCCGCGTGCAGCGACCGTCGGGGCTCAACTACATCGCGCAGCGCACCATCAACGCGGAAGCGCACCAGTGAACGACGCTCAAAAATTTCCAGATGAATGTCGGAGGCATTCTCGCGCACGGCCTGAGTGAGCAAGGCATTGATGAGCTTAATTATCGGCGCATCGTTCTCGGTTTCGAGCAGATCGGTGATGTCGGTCAGCGCTTCAGTGAGCAGCGTGAGGTCAGAAGCGCTATTGATATTGCTGGCGATATCGAGCGCGAAATCCTGGGCGTTATCGGAAGCGTCGCCTGCATAAGCGCGCGCCAGATGTATTTTGAAATCAGCATCCGATAACAGCACCGGACGCAGCGCTTTGCCGGTCATGCGGCGCACCTCGGCGAGAGTGGCCGATTCAGGGTTAGGTGCTAGCCAGATTTCAATTTCGCCCTCAATTTCGCGCGCGGTGATGACGCCTTTGGCTTTGGCGAAATGATAGGGCAGCAAACGTACTGTGGTGCTATCCGTATGCTGCGGTGTGACGTCATCTTTATTTAAGGCGGCACCCATGATTACTTTACCGTTGAGGGGGCGGGTGGTGCAACCGAGAATGCGGCAGCCGGAGCAGCAGCAGGAGTAGTCGTAAGAGTAGTAATTGGCTGCGAAGAAACCGCTGGCAATTGCGGCCCGCCGGTGGGCGGCAACAGTGATTCAGCATCCTTCAAATGCGCGCCTTGTTCATTGCGAATGTAGTCGTATCGATCACCGGTGAGCGCATTGGCTGATTTGCCGTCGCGCAACACATAGGGCCTGAGGAACACCATCAAATTAGTTTTATCGCGATTGCGGGTTTGGTATTTGAAGAAGTTGCCGATGAAAGGGATGTCGCCCAGCAGCGGTACTTTGCTGTCGCCATTTTTGGTGTCATCCTGGATCAAGCCGCCGATCACCACGATCTGCCCATCGTCAACCAGCACAGTACTTTCAATGGAGCGTTTATTGGTAATCAAATCAGCCGATTTAATACTGTTGGTGGTCGGCACGACGCTGGATACTTCCTGATACACCTTTAATTTGACCGCGCCACCTTCGGCAACCTGCGGCGTAACACGCAGGGTCAGGCCAATATCTTTGCGCTCAATGGTCTGGAACGGATTGGTGGAACTGCTGGCCGTAGAGGTAAAGCTGCCCGTCACAAACGGCACATTCTGCCCCACTACAATTTTACCTTCCTCGTTGTCCAGGGTGAGGATGTTGGGGGTGGAGAGCACGTTGTTGCGTTGATCGGCTTCGAGGGCGCGCGCCAGAGCGGCGAGGTTCAGCACTTCGCCAACCCCCGGGATGGTTACCTTGCCGCGGACGATGCCGAGATTGAGTCCGGCGCCCACGCTGCTGATATTGCCGGCTGCGCCAATAATATTTTGGCCGGTGCCGCCAAAATTGGTGCCGCCAATTAAGCGGGTGCCGGTGTTGTTGACACCCGTCAGGTCCTGCCACTGGATACCAAACTCGGATGCAATCGAGGTTGATACTTCCACAATCAAGGCTTCTACATAAACCTGGGCGCGGCGCGTATCGAGTTTGTCGATCACAGAACGCAGTGAATTATAAACATGGTCGGGCGCTACAATCACCAGTGAATTGGTAGCCGCATAAGCCTGGATCGAGCTGTTGACTGCACTCGAGGTGGATGCCCCGGAAGCCGCGCCAGTGCTAGGGTTTGCGGCATTGAGCGTGGCGGGTGTAGCGTTGCTGCCAGCGCTGCTGCTACCGCTGTTGCCGCTGCTCATCAATCCGCGCAAGGTTTCAGCCAGCTTGGTGGCTTCTGCATTACGCAGATACACCACATGGATATTGCCGTTCGCAGCAGTCGGAATATCCATGCCCGCCACCAGTGTTTTGATGCGCGTAATCAGTGCCGGGGTGTCGGCACGCATCATCAGGCTGTTAGTGCGTGGCTCCACGGCAATCGTCAATTTCGCTGGCGCGCCGGGTTGGGTGGGATTCGGCGTGGCCTCCGGCATCAGGCGGCCAAGCAGGTTGGCAACATCAACAGCGCTCGCGTACTGAAGTCTGATTAGTTGCACATCAGCACTCGTCGGCACATCAATTGAAGCAATAATCTTGGCGATGCGCTGCACATTTTGTGCATAGTCGGTGATCACCAGTGTGTTGTTGCCAGGATAAGCGCCGATAAAATTATTCGGTGCGACTAGCGGTCGCAATACAGTTGCAATCTGCGCGGCTGACTCATTTTGCAAGATGAAGACCTGCGTGACAATACGGTCACCTGACATCTGCGTGCCACGATCAATCACGGTGCCGCTGGTTTTGGCATCCGCCTCCGGCACGATCTTCACGGCGCCACGCTCTTCAATCGCCGCAAAGCCGTGCACCCTGAGTGCTGACAACAAAATTTGATACGCCAGCTCTTTCGACACGGGCGTCTGCGAAATGATGTTCATATTGCCCGTCACGCGAGGGTCAAGGATGAAATTTTTTCCGGTATGCGCGCCTATCGCTTTCACCACTGAGGCAATATCGGCGTTAACGAAATTGATCATCACCATATCATCGGCAAACGCCGGTGAGATCGTGCCCAGTGTGCTGCTGCCCATCGCCAGGACTACGCAGGCTGCCGCAAAAGTTGATCGTGTTAGTCGTGTAAAAGATAAGTGCATTGCGCGCCCATAAAAAACAATTTAAATTTGTTTTGTGATTGTACGGCATCAATGTTGCAGCAGTATAAATGCCGCAAATTGGGCTAATGCCGCTTTTTAATTAGGGCTGGAAGTTGGCGGAAAAAAATGCGTGACAAACTTGGGCACCGACAGGCGTGAAGCGCTAAAAAATACTGCTTTATCCAGCAGATCAGAAGTTAATTAGCGGCGAAGCCTGCTGGGGCGCAACCTATATCTGCTGGGGGCGATAGGACACCAGCAGCATCTTGCCGAATGCGTCGGCGAACTGGAAGTTGGCATAAAGCAGTACAGGGCCCACCATGAATTGACGGACTTGCCCGTTCTTGAAAGCTGCTAACGCTGCATGACAGTAGGTGGCGGCAGCAATAACCGCTTCAGTTTTTAATGTATCCAGCAGTGCATAAACCGCAATTTTAAAAAGGGCCGCGAGGCCCTTTTCAAAAAATGTCATCTGCACCACACAGATGAGATCGTATGGATTACTTCAGCGCAGAGTAATTGACCGGTAGCCAGGTGTAGCCCTTGCCAGCGGCCACGATATGACCGATACCGGGAAATGACAGATGGGAGGCGGCCGCCAGATAGCCGCCTTTGGCTGCGTCGGCGAAGGCTTTCTTGCGCTGGGCTTCGGCGGTTTTGCTGTCGCTGTCAAACTTGATGGTGACGGATGGATTGCTAAACTGCACCGCAGCCACATGTATCAGATCGCCCCACAGCATCAGTTTCTGGCCTTTGCTTTCGATCGCATAAATGCTGTGTCCGGGAGTATGGCCGTGCGTAACGATGGCTTTGATGCCGGGCATTAAATCGGTGTTGCCGACGAAGGCCTTAAATTTGCCCGCCTTGACGTATGGGTTCAAGGACGCCATCGCGCCTTGAAAAAAACCTTTGTCGTCCGCGTCAGCTTTATCGAGATTCGCCTGGCTTAACCAGTAATCAGCGTCTTGTTTATCCGCGCGCACAGTCGCGTTCGGGAACGCAAGTTTGTCACCGGACATCAGGCCGCCCACATGGTCGGCGTGCATATGGGTGATGTAAATTTCATCAACCTGCTCTGGTTGATAACCGGCTGCTTTCAAATTCGTGACCAGATTTCCGAGGGTCGGGCCAAACAGGCCGGCCGCACCGGTATCAACCAGTACCAGCTTGTCGCCGGTATTGATGAGGTAGCCATTGACGGAGGTTTCCAGTGGGTTTTTCAAATATGCCTTGGCAAGCGCTTGATCGGTGGCAGCAGGTGCGGTGTGGGTCAATAAATCGCGCACCGGCAGATTAACCGTACCGTCAGACAGGGCGGTGACTTCAAAGTCGCCCAGCATCATGCGGTAATAGCCAGGGTTAGGGGTTTTAACCATTGGCGCAGCGGCGTGCGCAGGTGCGGCAGCGATAAAACTTAAACAGGCGGCAGCGGTAATCATGGGTACCAATGCCGCAATGGTTTGGTGGTGAAGCGTTTTAATACTGATCATACGAATACTCCGAAAGTGTTTATAAAAAATATAACCCGCAATCCGAAGTTTAGGTCAAGCGGCGAGGGCGCGCCTTGACATTGAATAGGACGCTGAATATTGTGTGGCAGAAAATTTGCGTTGCTTTTAACCATGCCATGCAGGCACGGCGGGGCATTTACAAAGGCTAATTCTGCACCGCGTAAGTTAATAACACCGGCGCACCACCCCGTTTAAGCTCGATACGTACTTGCGAGAGGGTGGCAAATTGTTGGTAGAGCCGGGCTAAATCGCCGGTGCCATTGACCGGCTGGCCATTGACGTTGCTGATGATGTCGCCAGGCCGAAGCCCGAGTTTACTGGAGAGTGAATTGGCGGGCGCATCATCGACGCGAATACCCCCATTGGGTGCGTTGCCGATACGGCCAAGGAATTCCAACTGGCGTTGATCCTGCAACACGGTATTAAGCTCCTGGCGAGACAGGCTATAGCTATTGAGACCAGCATTCGCGACATTAAGCCGGAAACCTGCATTGGCGACACCGGCATTGGTGCCCGTCCCAGCGCCGACATTAGCACCAACATTGGCGGTGTTAGCTCCAGCGGGCCCGCGAGTGCTGCGGAACTGATCCAGCATAATTTTTTCATCCGGCCCGGCGCTGCCTGCGCGGCTGATTATAATATATTCGGCGTGTACCTCGGTCAGCTTGGCACCGTTCGACAGCGCCTGATTCAAAACCACCACTTGATCTTTGCCGCCTAAATTAACCACTGCCGCCGATAAGGTTTTACCATCCACCGCGAATACGCCTTTCAGACTGATATCGTTGGCGACATAAGCGGCATCCATGCTGGCAACTCCGGAAGATCCGTCGCCGCCAAATAACTGGCGCGCGCGTTTTTTATAGTCGGCAGCAGGCTCAAACCCCTCACCAGTGCTAGAGCTTGAGGCATCACCTGTCATGGCAGGCGCGATAAAATGCCAGCTCCACCATGAAAGCTGAAGGCCTAAAGCAATGATGATGAGCACCATTAAAGCCGTGGTGATGCGTTGTGAGTAAGGTGTGGTCATGAATGATTCAAGGAAGATTTAAGGAAGATTTCTGAGTAATTTAAACTTACTTATTGCCAGGCAATTTGGACAGATCAACATCCAGATAACGAAACGGCTCATGTGCGAACGGATGTTTTCGATAACCGATTATCCAGGGCTGGATCAGCACCGTGCCTTGTTTGAGCGTATTCACCCGCCACGGATTGTAAACCCACAGCAACCGAACCATGCGCTGGTAAATAGCGGTGCGCTCGGGTGAATCAGGCATGGTGACGATTTGTTTATAGAGTCGATCAAATTCAGGCAATGAAAACAGCGAGTAGTTCGCGCCACCAATAGAATCAGTGGTGAATAGCTGCAGAAAATTTTCGCCATCTGGATAGTCAGCGATCCAGCCGTAGTTGAACATCAGCACCTTGCCGTTTTGCGCTTGCTTGCGCAGCTCCGGCAGCTTCTCGACTTTATTATTAGTGATACGAATGCCGATGCGTTCCATCGCCCGCCGCCATAGCTCCATGCGGCTGCGCTCACGCTGGTCGGGCACCGAAGCCATATCAATCACCAGCGGCGAGCCGTCGGGCAGCTCGCGCCAGCCGTCGCCATCGCGGTCCAGATAGCCGTAGGTGTCCAGCAGTGCATTTGCTTTGGCGGGGTTGTAATCAAAAATATCGGTGCGCTCATCAACAAACCCGGCCATGCCCTGCGCGATCGGCGACCATGCTTTGAGCGCCTGGTTTTTTTCAATAATGGCGATCTCGTCTTCAACCGGATAGGCCATCGACATCGCCCGGCGCAACGCAATTTTTTCAGGCGTATAGCCGCCAAGAATTTTGTCCTGCATATTGAAGGTAGTGTAGGTCAGCCAGGCGACTTCATCCGGGCGCGTGGTCATACCAATCTTGGCTAGATTGGCGGCGAGTTTACCGCCTGGCATGGCGACTTCGATGAAGGGCGTCGGGATCGGGCGAATAAAATCATATTGATTATTCAGATACGCCAACCAACGCGGCTGCTCTTCCTCAATCGGTGACATTTCGATGCGGCCAGCCAGTGGCAAACGCTTGCCTTTAAGATGAGCGGCAATCGCCAGATCGCGTGGATCTGCATGCGCATCCGCGGTAATGGCGGACTCAAAATAGTCTTCACGAAAATCGGGATTCGCCTCCAGCGTCACGCGTAAAGACCGCCGCCAATCTTTCAGATAATAGGGGCCGGTACCCACCGGATGCTCCGGAAAAGTGCTGCCGTAGTGCTCCACCACCTCACGCGCAACCGCCGATGTCGCGGGCAAGGCGAGGATATAAGAAAGGTTGTAGTCCGGCTTTTTAAGACGAATGATGAGCGTGTTTTTATCGGGCGCTTCGAGCCCGGCAATCGGTTTGTCGTAATTAAATTTACCGGCTTTTTGCGCATCCGCGACCAGCTCATCACCGCCGATTAATTTTTTATCCAGTAAAAATTGCCATTTGGAAATCAGCCTGGGGTCAAGAATACGTTTGAGGCTATATACATAATCACTGGCCGTAAGCTCGTGCTTTTTGCCGCCGAATGAAACATCAGACGTAAAAAAAATACCGGGCTTGAGCTTGAAAATATAAGTTAAACCATCGGCTGAAATATCCGGCAGGCCAACCGCTGCGCGGCCTTGTAATTTAACCGGGCGGGCAAGGTAATCGTATTGCAGCAATGAATCAAAAATATTGTCGCAAAGCGTTCCGGTAAACTCATCCGACTCCACCGCACAATCAAAATTGGTTTCCGCCGATTGGTAAGGAGTGCGAATTACCTTGCGCATATCAGCCGCCTGCGATGAGGGCGCAGTAACGCATATCAACAGTGTAGCGAAGGCCCATCCGGTCAGGAATGGTCGCAAACCGGGCCGCGTCATCAATGCAAGATCCGCGACACGCCTTGCTCTTCGGCTGTGGTGCCTCGCGGTGAAAGCGAGGCATGGTGCAAAATCATCCGCCAGCCGTTGGGGGTCAGCAGATAAATATTGGTGGCCAGCACCGGCGGCATCTCAGCTGGCTTGGCGCCGGGTTCAGTTTTAAGCATATAAGTTTCATACACATTGTGAATCGCCAGGGTCTGGCTCTGCTGCTTGCGCAGTTCGCTGACCTGCAACTGAGTGCCCGGCCCACGCGAAAAAATTTCTGCAAAACTATCGCTGATCGACGACAGCCCCGCGAGACGGGGGCCTTGGGGATGGATACAAACAATCGATGGCTCATCCGCCCAAACCGCCATCATGGCATTCAAATCAGCTCGCTCGAAGGCATCATAAAATGCTGCTTCACAATCGCTGGGAGCAGGAAATAAAATTTTAGGTAATTTTTTGCGCATAGCGCGATGATACTACGCCGCGCTTTTAGTCGGCTGGTGCGAATATGTGGCGCGCTGTTAGTAAAGTATTGACAGGCGATAAACCAGATGAATTAGGGTAGCCTGCGGTGAGCGATATGTTGTTTGGCGAAACGAAAATTTCATGGAAAGACGCAATTTTGTATGGATGGAATACGTCGGCCTGCTGTTGAAATTTCGACTGCGCAAAATTTTTTTTAACTGCATTCCTTATTTGAAGATTTAAACAGTCAATGAGGTGATCTGGTCGCTTTTCTATGAAACATCGTTTTATCTTGCGATGGCATTACTTGTATGCTTATTGAGCGATTGCACATTTGGCTCAACACCCCGGCATTAACACAGCTGCTGCCGAAAATACCGTTAAAAAAATAAGGGTAGAAAGAATGCTCAACTCTGAACAATTTTTATTTACTAGTAAATCAATCAACGATCTATGTCAGAAGATTGTCCAAATACTGCCTAATATTTTTGCAGAGTCGGTGGAGGCAGAGATACAGGAGATGGGAGTAACAGCGCTATTCAGAATTTCCCAATCTGCGACTCCTTCAGTTGTGGCCGAGTTTAGATATTCTGTCGATCGCAGTAATATTCAGGCAAGGTAGGAGTAACTATCGGTGGCTAAGCTAATGACTTTAGGCGCGTCAATACAGGTGCTGTTTCTATTGCTTTGGATGGCGATAATAGCCTCTTGCGATGCTTCCTTGCCTATATGTAAGTTGACCGTGCTAATGGCTATGGGCTTATGCTGGATGTGTTATTGGATTTACTGTTGTGTTCATGAAAATTTCCGAAGGACTCTATTGATTGCCTTTATAAATGCGCTGTGCGCTGCAATAATTTTGTTGATCGCGGCAGGATTGGGATACGCCGGTCTGCGCAAAGGCGCGAGTGGATTTTCAATTGAAAGTTTATCGATCTTTGTGCTTCAGCTATCCAGCGCGCTGGTAATCAATCTGTTGTTTTTCGCACTGGCCTGCATCATCGCGAGCCTGTGGGCGAGGAGAAGTAAAAACTTTCCAAGCGCGAATTAATTTTTGCTGAAAGCTGTACCGATCACCACTATAACTGGAGCGGACTCATCAGAGTCAACGCATTAAGTCAGCAAGAGTGCATAACCAAATATCGGGCCATGAGTACATCACGGCCTACTTTTATCTGACGTACTACATCCTAGTGACGACGAACGCCATAAAAATCAGAAATTAGAATCTTACGAAGTAAGCCGCATCAGTGACATGGCCACGGGAAATTGTAATGGCGTTAGCATGAGGGCGTCTCCTGCGGTGGGAGAGTATTTATCTTGCCCCGCAACTAGCGTAAACTTTTCGCTTGTGTAATCTTATGCAGATGTCAGGTTGTAGTGACTTATTTCCTAGCTTGCCATTGCTCGCTTCTTTTATCGAACTCATTCCTGGAGAAACCCCATGATCCGCTTCACCATTAACGGCGAACAATTGGAAACTGATGTGTCGCCAGACACACCTCTGCTATGGTTTTTACGCGACAATCTGCAAAAAACCGGCACCAAGTACGGCTGCGGTATGGCGCTGTGTGGCGCGTGTACGGTGCTGGTGAATGGCGAACCCACGCGCTCATGTTCCATGCCGTTATCGGCGATGGCAGGCAAGCGAGTGGTGACCATTGAGGAAATTGGTAAAACCCCGGTCGGCAAGCGCGTGCAGGCGGCGTGGATTGCTGAGGATGTGGTGCAGTGCGGCTATTGTCAGTCCGGGCAGATCATGTCGGCCACCGCGTTACTGACCAAAAATGCCGCGCCATCGGATGCCGAAATCGATGCGGCTATGAGCGGTAATGTTTGCCGTTGTGGAACCTATAACCGGGTGCGTGCGGCGATCAAAACAGCGGCCGGTGGTACCGCAACATCAACCCTGAAATCAACCACCAAGCCCACTCCAAAATCAGCCCAGAAAGTGAAGGCTTAAATCATGGATATTACGTTACTGAAGTCGTCGAGCACAGCCGATTCAACCACTAACAAAGGCCAAAATCGCCGCGATTTTTTGAAAACCTCGGCGCTGGCTAGCGGCGGTTTGGTGATCGGGTTTTATTTATCCGGCGGCAATAAAATCGCCAACGCCCAGCAGCCGCCGAAAACCAATACCTCCCCCAATGCGTTTTTACGTATCGCCAAAGATGGCGCGGTCACGGTGCAAGTCAAGCATCTGGAATTTGGTCAGGGCGTGATGACCTCGCTGCCGATGATGGTTGCCGAAGAGCTGGATTGTGACTGGACTAAAGTGCGCGCCGAATTAGCGCCTGCCAATGCCGTGTATGCGCACACCATGTTCGGCATTCAGATGACCGGGGGTTCAAGTTCGGTCATTAATTCATGGACGCAAATGCGCACGGTCGGTGCTACCGCACGCGCGATGCTGGTGTCGGCTGCCGCGCAAAAATGGAAAGTAAAACCTGAGCAATGTCGCGCTGAAAATGGTGTGGTGATGGGCCCGGCGGGTCAGCGTGCACCGTTCGGTCAGCTTGCCGAGGCGGCGAATAAACTCGATACACCGCAAAAAATAACGCTTAAAGATGCCAAAGATTTCAAACTGATCGGCAAGCCTACCCGTCGCCTCGATTCGGCCGTGAAAGTTAACGGCAGCGCCATGTTCGGCATGGACATCACCGATAAACAGGTGCCTAACCTGCATGTGGCGCTGGTCAAGCGCCCGCCTGCTTTTGGCGGCACGGTGAAGAGTTTCAATGCCGATAAAATTAAAGGCATTCCAGGTGTTACCCATGTGGTGCAAACCGCCAACGGCGTAGCCGTGGTGGCCAAATCATTCTGGGCCGCCAAGACTGGCCGTGATGCGCTGGTGGTTGAGTGGGATCTGGAATCGGCTTCAAAAGCCACCACCGCCATGATGCAGGCCAGTTACCGCGAAACCGCTTTAAAGCCAGGGCTGCCGACCGGTAAAGTAAGTGACGGTGCTGCACTTAATGTACTAAAAGCGGCGGGAAAAACCATCACCGCAGAGTTTGAAGTGCCGTATCTCGCGCATGCGCCGATGGAGCCGTTAAATTGCACGGTTAAGTTTGATGGCGATAGCTGTGAAATTTGGGCGGGCACACAATTTCAAACGGTGGATCAGGGCGCGGCGGCGAAGGTCGCCGGGTTGAAACCTGAGCAGGTAAAGATCAACACCATGATCGCCGGCGGCGGCTTTGGTCGTCGCGCTAATCCAGCGTCCGATTACATCATTGAAGCCGTTGAAATTGCGAAGCAGGCGAAGGTGCCGGTCAAAACCGTGTGGACGCGTGAAGACGATATCAAGGGTGGTTACTATCGCCCAATGTTTGTGCATCGCGTGACCGCCGGTGTCGATGCTGCCGGCAAGATTGCAGGCTGGGATCATACAATTGTTGGGCAATCGATTATCGGTGGCACCGCCTTTGAGCCGATGATGGTCAAGGGCGGTGTTGATGCAACTTCAGTCGAGGGCGTCGCCGATACACCATACGACATCCCCAATATGAATGTGACCTTGCACACTACCAAAACGGGCGTGCCGGTGTTGTGGTGGCGCTCGGTAGGGCATACCCACACCGCGTTTGCAATGGAATCGATGATGGATGATCTCGCCAAACAGGCCGGTAAAGACCCGGTCGAATTTCGTCGTGAATATCTGGCCAAGCACCCGCGTATTTTGAAAGTGCTAAACACCGCCGCCGAAAAATCAGGCTGGGGGAGTGCTTTGCCAACCGGCCGGGCACGCGGTATTGCCGTGCATGAAAGTTTTGGCAGTGTGTGTGCGCATGTGGCGGAAGTCTCGGTCAATAACGGTCAGATCAAAGTGCATCGCGTCACCTCGGCCATCGATTGTGGTCTCGCCGTGAATCCGTTATCGATTGTTGCACAGGTTGAAGGTGCCATGGTGTTTGGTTTGTCCGCCGCGCTTTACGGCAAAGTCACGCTCAAGGACGGGGTTGTTGATCAATCCAACTTCCATGATTACCCGGTGTTGCGTTTGGCCGAGATGCCTAAAATCGATGTGCATATTATCGATAGCGGTGCATCCTCGCCAACCGGTGTCGGCGAGCCCGGCACGCCGCCGATTGCACCCGCCGTGGCGAATGCCGTGTTTGCGCTCACAGGGAAACGTCTGCGCACACTGCCGTTTAATCTGGATGAAGTCAGCAAGGCATAAATCGTTCTAATATTTATTTCGATATTTTTCAAAAAAATGGGGAGCATGGTGATGCTCCCCAACACTTTTTAAAAATTGAATCCGATTGATTCAATCGTGAAAAAAACGATGAACGAGAGCAGGCGACGATCAAACTTAAATAACCGGAGCAATGCATGGCAATCACATTTCAATTAAACGGAAAAAAGCAAACCCTTGAAGTCGCCGCCGAGATGCCGCTGTTGTGGGCGCTTCGTGATGTGGTGGGGCTCACGGGCACCAAGTATGGTTGTGGCATGGCGCTATGTGGCGCGTGTACGGTGCATGTAAACGGCGAGCCGGTACGTGCCTGCGTGACACCGGTTGCCACGGTTGCCGGTAAAAATATCACCACCATCGAAGCTGCCGTAGAAACCAAATTAGGCAAAGTCGTGCGCGAAGCCTGGATCGAAGCACAGGTGCCACAGTGCGGCTATTGCCAATCGGGACAGATCATGAGTGCGACCGCATTGCTGAGTAAAAATAAAAAACCAACCGATGCCGATATTGATACAGCGATGGCGGGCAATATATGTCGCTGTGGAACCTATAACGCCATTCGCGCCGCGATCAAAGACGCTGCGCAGAAATTGGCCTAGGAGATAATCATGCCAGCCAATACACCAACTCAATATCCCCGCCGCCGCTTTTTGCAGGCGGGCGCAACGGCAACTGCAACCGCAACCCTCACCACAACAGCGGTATTCCAATTAGGGTGGACCGCATCGGGCGCGTGGGCCGTCACCGATGGCGTGGCGAGCGGACGCGGGCTCACTGGAAGTACGTTAGCCAAAAAAGTGAATCCGTTTATTAAAATCAGTACGGACAATCGCGTCACACTGGTAGTCGGGCAAGCCGAAATGGGCCAAGGTATTTCTACCGGGCTGGCGATGGTGTTAGCCGACGAGCTAGGCGCTGATTGGTCGAACGTAGCTTGGGAGCAAGCGCCGAACGATCTCGCGTTTGCATTGCCCGGCGGCTTCCAGTCAACCGGTGGTTCCGGTTCGCAGCGGCGTTTGATGCCGCTGTACCGGCGCGGCGCGGCGTCGGCGCGTGAGATGCTGATCGCCGCAGCGGCTCAGAAGTGGAATGTGGATGAAAAATCATGTCGTGTTGAAAATAGTTTTGTGCTGCACGGCAATGGTGAGAAATTATCAAAGCTGTCGTTCGGTGCATTGGCGGAAGCGGCAGCCAGACAAGCCGTGCCAGCTGAGCCGCCGCTAAAAGACCGCAGCGCTTTTACTATCATTGGCACCTCGCCAAAACGTTTTGATGTGCCCGCCAAAACCAATGGTTCTGCTCAATACGGCATCGACGTCAAGCTGCCCGGGATGAAATATGCGGTGGTGGCGCGCTCACCCATTTTCGGCGCGCAGGTCGCATCGTTTGATGCGGTCGCGGCGCGCAAAGTAAAGGGTGTGAGCCATGTGGTTGAAATCGCCAGCGGGGTTGCCGTAGTGGCAGACAACACCTGGGCCGCCATGAAGGGCCGCGAGCTGCTCAATATGAAGTGGAAGGAAAGCGGCAATGACAAGGTTTCAACCGTCTCGATTCGTGAACAGTTTATCGACGCCGCCAAAGGCGCAGCCATCAAGGCGCGTGAAGTCGGCAATGTAGGCGAGGCATTTGCCAAAGCCGGCGATATTATTGAAGCCGTTTATGAAACTCCTTATCTGGCGCATGCCACGATGGAGCCGATGAATTGCACCGCCTGGGTGCGGGCTGATCAGTGTGATGTGTGGGCTGGTGTGCAGGCGCCGACGCTGGCCGAAAACGCAGCGGTCGCGACGACAGGCTTAAGCAAAGACAAAATTCATATCCATACAAAATTTCTGGGCGGCGGTTTTGGTCGCCGTTCGGAGTCAGATTTTGTGATTGAAGCAGTGGAGCTATCCAAACAGCTAGGCTTGCCGGTGCAGGTGCTGTGGACGCGTGAAGACGATATCCGCCATGACTTCTATCGGCCCATGACCTATAACGTGTTTAAAGCTGCGCTTGACGATAAAGGCATGCCGCTGGTGTGGCAGCATCGGATCGTCGGATCATCGATTCTGGCGCGGCGTGCTCCGCAAAATTTGCGCGGTGGTCTCGATGGCACCTCGACTGAAGGGGCTGCTACGCTGCCTTACAATATGCCGAATTTTTTATGTGAATCAGTCACCGTTAATACTCATGTGCCAGTGGGTTTTTGGCGCAGCGTGGGCAGCTCGCAAAACGCGTTCATCACGGAAAGTTTTATCGATGAGCTGGCGCACAAAGCCGGGCGGGATCCATTCGATTATCGGCGCGCACTGATGGCCAATAACCCGCGTCAGCGTCGCGTGCTGGAGCTGGCGGCAGCTCAGGCAGAATGGTCAAAGCCCGCGCCAGTCGGGCGTTTTCGGGGTATTGCCTTCGCTGAATGCTTCGGCGGAATGGTGGCTCAAGTGGTTGAGGTGTCGGTTAATAACGGCACGCTCAAAGTGCATCGCGTGGTCTGTGCGGCCGATGTGGGTCTGGCGGTGCATCCTGAGATTGTCAAAGCCCAGATGCAGTCCGCAATTGTGACCGGTCTCGATGCCGCACGCTATGGACGCATCACGATCGAAAACGGGGCGGTGGTGCAGGGTAATTTTCATGATTACCCGGTCACGCGCATTAATGATATGCCGCTCATTGAGGTGTATTTAACCGTCAACGATCAACCGCCTGGTGGGGTAGGCGAGCCCGGCACGCCGCCGCTTGCACCTGCGCTGTGCAACGCGATTTTTGCCGCTACGGGCAAGCGGGTGCGCTCACTGCCGCTCTCGCAAACCGACTTGAATAAAACATAAACGCCAACATAAACGCAGTATTTCAGCATTCAGCACAACCAATAATTCGAAAATATGCAAAGTCTTGATCTGGAAGTGTTGACACATGCGCGCACCTGGCTTAGCGCGGGCCGTGGTGCGTGGCTGGTGACGGTCACGCAGACCTTCGGCGCCAGCCCGCGTCCGCCTGGCTCATTGATGGCGATGCGTGATGATGGCATTGTCATCGGCTCGGTTTCAGGTGGCTGTATTGAAGGCGACCTGATTTTACGACGGGCCGAATTTCAGAGCGCACAGCCGATCTTGCAAAGCTATGGCGTGACGGCGGCTGAGGCGCAGCGGTTTGGTCTACCCTGCGGTGGCGAATTGGAAGTTCTGATTGAATCCAAGCTCACGGTGGTCGCGGTGGATGAATTATTGTGCAAAATTAAAGCGGGTGAGGTGTTTGCCCGGCAGGTAAATTTAGCGAACGGTCACTGGTCTTACGCGCCCGCACGCGCCACTGATGTGACTGCCCGCACTGCAGGGGTCTTCACTTGCATTCACGGCCCGCGGTGGCGGCTGTTGATTATTGGCGCTTCCGAAATTGCGCGCTATCTGGCTGAAATGGCGGCGACGCTGGATTTTCAGGTGCAGGTGTGTGATCCGCGCGAAGAATATCGCAGTGCGTGGCGGGTACGGGTCGGAGTGGATAGCGCCGTATTCGTCGAGGGCATGCCGGATGATGCGGTAATCGCTTTCAAACCGGATCAGCACACGGTGATTGTGGCCGTGTCGCATGACCCCAAGCTGGACGATATGGCCTTGATGGAAGCACTCAGAACCCATGCGTTTTATGTTGGCGCAGTGGGCTCACAAAAAACCAGCGACGAGCGACGCAAACGATTGCGCCAGCCTGAGTTTGCGTTAACCGCAAACCAGATTGCATCGCTGCATGGCCCGGTTGGCTTGGCGATTGGCAGCCGTACACCGCCTGAAATTGCCATTGCGATTTTGGCCGAGCTGGTGGCTGCGCGTAATCAGATTGTGCTGCAGCGCGTGGCCGACAAGGCCATGTCTGCACGCATCTTGAACGCGTCAACTGTTACAAACGCGTCCACCACGTCTATTCTTTCCAACGCGTCAGCCGCGTAAAATTTTGATCACCGGCATCCTGTTGTGCGCAGGCAAAGCATCGCGTTTCGGCTCTCAAAAATTATTGGCGCGCCTGCCGGTACCGGATGGTCGTCGCGTGGTTGAAGCGAGCGCGGCTCATTTGCTGGCCGCAGTCGGGCAGGTGATTGCGGTTACGTCGCGCGATGACCTGCTGATGCGAGTGCTCGATGATTGCGGTTGCCAAGTGATCGTCAATGAACACGCCGCGGAAGGCATGGGTTCCAGCATCGCGGCGGGTGTTGTTGCCAGCACAACGACACACGCAAATCCCGCGGGCTGGATTATCGCGTTGGGCGATATGCCGTATGTTCAGCAGACGACGATTGCCACGGTTTGCCAGCAATTGACAGCAGGATGCGACATAGTAGTGCCGATGCATTTAGGTCAGGGTGGTCATCCGGTTGGTTTTGCGCGGCATTACGGACGACCGCTCAGCGAGCTGCAAGGCGATAGCGGCGCACGAACGGTGATTGATGCAGCGTTGACTCGCGACCCATCCCGCATTTTTTATTTCAATACAGATGACAGCGGCGTATTGGCTGATATTGACGTTCCTGCGGATATGCGCTGACCCTTTTAGCCATCTCGTGCAACATCAACTTTTCTTGAGATACTTTTCGCCCGCCTCAATTTTTGTCTGCATGATGTTTTGTTTCGGCGGCAGCGGGCAGGTGGTGAATTCTGAAAATGCGCAAGGCGGGTTGTAGGCTTTGTTGAAATCGAGTTTAAAAGTTGTATTGGGCGCGGGCCTTTTTTCGACAAACAAAAAGCGTGAAGGGCGGTAAGTGGTTGTTCCGGAGGTGCCATCGCGGAACACAAAGAACAGGCCATCATCCTCACCGATCACATCGAGCTTGTGCACCTTGCCCTTGAGTTTGAACATCACATAGCCAGGGCAGGGCTCTTCAGAAACCTCATCAATAATATTGACGATGGCAATGGTTTTGTCAGGCGGATAAGGCACAAATTTTGCATCGACAAAAAACGCGCTATTGGTTTCGTACCAGATGCGCCCCGGGAAATTTTTTCGAACCGCTGATTGATTGTCGGCCAAGCGCAAGACGAAGGTGCCGTTGCGCTCAATGATGTGCAGAGCAATACGATCAAGGGTCACCCAATCGCGTTTACCGCTTGCCGTGCCCATGATGCGTTCACCGGTAAAAAGCTTGCCTTCAGCCGACATCGCCACTCCCAACGCCGGGTTGAGTGTGACTTTGCCTGCTTCAACGGTGAGCGTGCCGAGGCGCGTTGGCCCCGTGCCGATTAACTCGGATGGAAACACGATATCGTTATCTTTACCGGTGCCAAAGGTGTTGATGCCCGGCTTCATAATGAAGCGTCCTGCCAGCGTCAGCCAACCGTTGTCGCGCCTTAAGCTGGTTTCCATTTTGTCGTGCCAGGCTTCAATATCGGCGATGTATTCCAGCGGCAGCTCGACTTTTTTCGCCGACGCCGCATGAGTAAATCCGGCTGCCAATAACGTAGCGATGGTAATGGCAACGGCAGGAGAAATTAAGCGAAGATTCATGATGGAGTCCTGGTTGGGAATTACGCAAAAGCGGTCAGAAATTATGCGCTAATTTTTTTAAAGGAAGTGATGGCCGCGCTGACCAAATCGGGCCTTAAGTCGTTCATGCATTTGAAATGACCCAGCGGACAAACCCGCTGAAAGCACGGGCTGCATTCAACATTTAATGAAATTACTTGAGCGCGCAGGGACAGTGGTGGCGTAAATTTCGGCGAGCTGGAGCCGTACAGTGCGGCGACCGGCACGCCCACCGCGCAGGCGATATGCATCAGCCCGGAATCATTGGTCACAACTTGTTCGGCCAGGCTTAATAAATCAATCGCATCATCCAGATGAGTATCGCCTGCTAAATTGACGCAGCGCCCGCCAGCGAGCTGATTGATTGCATCCGTAATGGGGCGGTCTTTTTGGGAGCCGAACAACCAAACCTGTTTGCCTTCATCAATAAGCTTTATCGCCAGCGCTGCAAAGTGTCGGGTGGGCCAGCGCTTGGCGGGGCCATATTCGGCACCGGCACAAAACGCGACCATTGGCTTGTCGAGGTTCAGCGTGAGGCGCTGCAGCACCTGCTCGCGATGCGCAGCATCCACACGCAGCGTCGGCGCGAGAGGCAGAGCTGGGGCAGGAGCAGAAACTCCGCGTGGCATCACCGCATTTTTTGCTGACGCCAACGAGACAAAGCGTTCCACCATCAACGGTAATCTGGCCTCATCCAGATCGCGGCAATCATTCAAAATCCAGCCGCGCTTCTCGCCGCGAAAGCCGGTGATAACCGGAATCTGGGCGAACCACGGCAGCAGCGCAGATTTAAAGCTGTTCGGCAACACAAATGCGCGTTCGTAGCCTTCTGTACGCAGCGATTTTCCTAACGCACGGCGAGCCAGAAACTTCAAGTCGCCATGTGCAAACGGGTTTTCCATTACCTGCGAAACTTCCGGCATACGCGCATAAACCGGCATCACCCAAGGTGGTGCCAGCACATCAATGCGGGCGTTCGGGTGCTGCGCACGAATCAAGCTCAATAGCGGCTGCGATAGAACCGCATCGCCCACCCATGAAGGCGCTATGATTAAGATGCGCATGGTTAATTTATGTAAACTCTATGTCAGAAGCGCTTCTTGAGGCATTTTTGCCTTGATCGCCGCTCCAGTCCTAGAGTTTTAATGTCCTTGTTTGGCCGGGCCTGAGAATTTATAGACCGTGCCGCAGTAAGGACATTTGGCTTCTCCAGTGGAGGTGACATCAATAAACACCCGTGGATGCGTGTTCCATAATTTCATTGAGGGCATCGGACAATGCAGCGGTAGATCGCCTGCAGTCACCTCTATTTGTTGATACTTCAGTTCGGTCGGCTGATTCATGATGGGCTTTCTCGATGGCAATTATTCCACCTATGGAGAGGCGGATATAACGGTGAAAACTTGATTTTAACGCAAGAATCCCCGTGGCCGACCAATCCACTTTATCTGACTGTCAGTCTGTACAAAGCATGAAACAGGCAAATAACTTATGTCATAATCAAGCACTAAAAAAATATCAATTAAAGTTCAATCTATAGTTCCGTTATGCAAATGGTAACGCTCTCGCGAAGGCAAGCCTGTGACCATGAATAGCAATATCACAACAAAAGTTTCGGCATCGTCAGCCTCTAAAGCTGGAACTTCAACCGCTTTGAGTGCCGAAGAAAAACTCTCCGGTGACATGTTGTTATTTTCCACCGGGCTGATGATGTTTGCATCGGTGCTGTGGCTCGCGGTGTACTGGAGTTTCGGCCAGCGTTTCTCGACCATGATTCCACTGACCTTCCAGTTTGTGTCGGTATGCACAATCATTTTTTTCTTGAAGACGCGCAAGCTTGAAATCTTCTGCCTGATGCAGTTGTCGCTGTTTTTATTCACGCCATTCGTATTGCAATGGTCCATCGGAAATTTCGTGAATGCCAGCGGGGTGTCGTTATGGGCATTGCTGGCACCGGTCGGTGCCATTGTCATCATGGGCACCAAGGAATCGGTGCCGTGGTTTATTGCCTATATTTTCATGACCGCCATGTCGGGCATGTTTGATTATGTATTGCAGTGGGATGCCAAGCTGCTCGATATGAAAACCGTAGCGGTTTTCTTCGTGCTGAATTTTGTGTCGATTTCCGCGATGGTTTATGTCCTGCTATGGTATTTTTCGCGCGAGAAGAAAAAACTGATCGACGCCATCGAAGCTCAAACCCATGCCGTCGCGACCGAAAAAGAATTATCCGAGCGCCTGCTTCTGAATATTTTGCCGCAGCCTATTGCTGAGCGTTTGAAGCGACAGGAAAGCAATATCGCGGATGGCCATGCCGACGTTACCGTGATGTTTGCTGACATCGTTAACTTTACTCAAATGTCAGAAGAACTATCGCCTAACGAAACCGTGCATTTGCTCAACGATATTTTTTCCGAGTTTGATAATCTCGCCGAAAAATACGGTATAGAAAAAATCAAAACCGTGGGGGATGCTTATATGGCCGCAGGCGGCTTGCTTGATAGATACGGCGGACACGGTAATGCCAATGCTGATGCGGGCGGCAATACGGCGGTTACACGAGGTCAATATGTCGATGCGATGGCCAATATCAGTCTTGAGATGCACCAGTTTGTCTCGCGCTATGTGGCGCCGAATGGTCAGAAATTAAGTTTGCGAATTGGCTTGGCCACCGGCCCGGTGGTGGCCGGCGTGATTGGTCGCCGCAAGTTTAGTTATGATCTTTGGGGTGATACCGTCAATATTGCCAGCCGTATGTGCTCGGAGGCACAGCCAAATAACACCCAGGTTGATATTGTCACCCACCGTCGCTTGCACAGTCGCTTCCGTTTTGATGAAGCGCATCATATTCAGGTCAAAGGCAAAGGCCCCATGCAGGTTTATAACTTGCTCGGCAGAACGGCAGATTTGAATGCAAACGGCAACGACAGTAATGTTATTCCGCTCGACAGCAGCATTCAAATTCGGTAGTTATTTAGTCTGCTGAGCTGATAGTGAATATCCCGGCCGCTCCTCAATCACCAACCGGTGCAACCTCAGCTGCCCCAGTTGCATCCACAGCCGCCAGCGGCCCAAACAACGACAGGTCAAAACGTAATCCCCGCTATCCCGGCATTGCGCTGGTTCTGCAGGGCGGCGGCGCCCGTGCCGCGTATCAAGTCGGCGTGCTAAAAGCAATCTCGGAAATTCTGGGGCATCCGCGCGACAATCCCTTCCCGATCATCACCGGTACCTCGGCCGGTGCAGTGAATGCCGCAGTTTTGGCTCAGCATGCCGATAATTTTGCAGAAGGTGTCGCCACGTTGTTGCGGGTCTGGAGCCAGTTTTCGCCGGACCAGGTTTATCGGACTGATTTTGTCGGGGTAGTCAAAAATAGCAGCAAGTGGCTAGCAGCATTTTTGTTTGGAGCGATTTCCAAAAACCATAAAGTATCGCTGTTTGATAATTCGCCCCTGTTTGATCTGGTCGAAAAAAGTGTGAATTTCAAACGTATTACCGAGCATATTCAATCTGGCGTGTTGCGCGCGATTGCGGTCACGGCATCGGGCTATAGCTCCGGACAAAACTGCGCATTTTTTGAGGCTGGCCCTGATGTGCAGGGCTGGCGGCGCTCGCAGCGGGTGGGCATTCGGGTGAGCCAATTCAGGGCCGAGCACCTGATTGCATCCGCTGCGATCCCGTTTGCGTTCCCCGCGATCAAAATCAATCGTGAATATTTTGGTGACGGCTCGATCCGCCAAATGGCACCGGTCAGCCCCGCTCTTCATTTAGGCGCGGAACGGGTATTTGTGATTGGCACCGCCAAGCTGGTCAAAGACAGCTCAGAGCGACATCGCAGCGAAAGCTATCCGTCACTCGCACAAATTGCCGGGCATGCCATGGCCAGTATTTTTCTGGATTCGCTCGCAGTGGATATTGAGCTATTGCAGCGTATGAATACCACGCTCAAATATATTGATGATGAAAAACTCAAGGCCTCAGGCACCAATCTGCATCATGTCGATGTATGCGTAGCGTGCCCGAACCAGCCGCTGGAAAACCTGGCGCACAAGCATGTCGGCGATCTGCCGTGGACTATTCGTTTTCTGTTGCGCTCCATCGGCGCGATGCGAAGAGGGGGTGCAACGCTATCCAGCTACATGCTGTTTGATTACCGCTACTGCCAGGCGCTGATCGAGATGGGTTACAGAGACACGATGGCGCGACGTGATGAAATGCAGGTGTTCTTTGATCCCAATGCGTGTCCGCTACCGACTGAAATTCCGATGTCGCAATTTGATCCGGGCCGCACCATGCAGATGGAAGCCGCGTCACCCGGATAGGGCGCCCATCATCGTCCCCTGATCGGGCGCCATCATCGTCCCCGGATCGGGTGCCACCACCGCCACCGCGGCCAACATCCTTGTCGTCAAGCCAGGACAATGCGCGATTTAAAGCGGGCTTGAATCCACCCGCCAATCTCTTCAACTTCCTCAGCACATAGCGCGTGCTGCATTGGATATTCGCGCCACTCCACTTTAAAGCCCTGTGTGGTCATGGCGTCGCGCGAAGCACGAGCCAGTGCCAATGGCACCACCGAATCCTGCGTGCCATGCGCCATCAAAATCGGGATATGCGCGTTGGCGGTAGCCTTTTCTTTTGGCAAAGAATCACCCAATGTCAAATAGGTCGATAGGGCCAGGATGCCCGCCAATGCTTGTGTTTGGCGCAGTCCAGTTTGTAAAGCAATCGCCCCGCCTTGCGAAAACCCGGCCAGAATAATTTTGTCAGCGGCGATGCCGCGCGTGACTTCGCGATCAATCAACGCGTCAATAAAAGCCTGCGATTCACGTATCCCGGCTTCATCGGGTTTGCGTTCCAGTTCCGCCATCGAGATGTCGTACCAGCCCGGCATCGCGTGACCACCGTTGATGGTAATGGGTCGGGTTGGAGCCTGCGGAAAAATGAAACGCAGCGGCAAATCATCCGGCAAATACAATTCTTTGACAATCGATACAAAGTCCCAGCAGTCAGCGCCCAATCCATGCATCCAGATGACGGTGCCTTTGGGTTCGGGACCGGTTAAGAGTTCCAGGTGTTTGATGAGTTTTGACATGGCGAGAAATAAATTAAGAGAATTCAGGGAACGCGGTGACGGCGTTATTTTGGGGTTAAGCTTTGGTGGGGGTTTCCTATCGCATTCTTCGGCCGAAATGCTTTGATCACCTCGTCACGGGTTTCGAGATACGGCCCGCCGATCAGATCCATGCAATACGGCACCGCGGCAAAGATGCCGATTTCAATCGGCTTGCCGTCCGAATTTCGCAACCCGGCATTTTGTACCCCATCATCCTTCAAGCCTTCGAGCGTTTCTTTTATTGCCTTTGGCTGACCGGGTAAATTGATGATGAGGGTTTGTTTGCGAATCACTGCAACCTGGCGTGACAAAATCGCGGTGGGCACAAAGCGCAGCGATATTTGCCGCATGCGTTCACCAAAGCCATCCATGATGCGATCCGCGATCGCCACAGTGGCGTCTGGTGTGACATCACGCGGTGCAGGCCCGGTACCGCCCGTGGTGAGCACCAGCGCGCAGCCGTCCACATCCACCAGCGTTTTTAAGGTCGCCTCAATTAACGGCTGCTCATCCGGGATGACCTTTGAGACAAAGGTCAACGGATTCTTGAGTGCTCTACTCAGCCATTCTTCCAGCGCTGGTATGCCTTGGTCCACATAGACCCCGCTGGAAGCGCGATCACTGACCGAGAGCAGGCCAATTTTGACGGAATCATACTCAACAGTCATTTCTTGTCATCCCTGTTGGCGTTGGCACCAGCGCTGACATCGGGGCGGGCATCGGCGCGGGCATCTGCTTTCGTCCGCTCAATAATCTGCTTATGCAAAGCTTGATAAAGCAGGCGAAAATATTTTGGTGGACGCTGTGCGGCGTGATCTTCGCGGGCTTTATGCAAATAGCTTTCCAGCAACACTCGATCCGCTTCCGGAAACTCATTGGCAAACGCCGCCACGGCCGTAGCATCGGCTAGCATCCGGTCGCGCCAGCGCTCGGCCAAATGGTGCTGGGCAGTTTGTTTTTGGCTGGGGGCTTTGAGTAATTGCAGCTTTTCGATGATCGATGCTGAATCAACCTCGCGCATCAGCCTGCCGATATATTGCATCTGACGCTTGAAACCGCCATGTTTGCTGGGGCCAATATTTTTGCAATCCAGCACCGCCGTTTCCAGCGCTTCGGGCAGCGCTAGTTTACGGATCACTTCCGGCGTTAACCGCACTAATTCCTCGCCGACCGTCTGTAAAGCCGTGCTGTCGCGTTTCTTCTGGCTTTTGCTGATAGAATTTTCGTCTTGTTCTGCTGTAAATTTTTCTTTTTTCATTGCTTACGCTGCTTTTTCTTTCCCGGAAAACACGGACTTTTAGTCCATGTTCCCCACCAGTTAAGTCCGTATTTTACCCCACGTTGAGACCAACCTTTGACTTCTCCTTCCAGCCATACCGTCGGCACGGCTCATGTTCACGCCACCAACAACAGCTTGCGTGACCTGGCCGCGTTCGCCTTAGAACGCGCCAAAATTCTCGGCGCCACCGCCGCTGACGTCGAAATTTCCACCTCCATCGGCCAAAGTGTCACCGTGCGCTTGGGCGAAGTTGAAACCATTGAGCATAACCGCGACAAAGGCTTGGGTATTACGGTTTACTTGGGTCATCAGCGTGGCAATGCTTCTACCACTGATCTTTCCCGCGCCGCGATTGAGCGCACCGTGGCGGCCGCGTTAGCCATTGCCAAATACACCGCACCCGATGAATTTTCGGGTCTGGCAGATCCCGCCCGGCTGGCCGTAGCACCGTATCCGGATTTATCGCTGTATCACCCGTGGGCGCTGTCGGTTGCGGGGGCCACCGAGCTCGCGAAGCGGATGGAAGCGGCGGCCTTTGCAGTCGATAAGCGCATCAATAATTCCGAAGGCGCTTCTATTTCAACCTCGGAATCTGATTTTATTTATGCCAATTCGCTTGGCTTCATGGGTGGCTACCCGACGACACAACACAGTGCAAGCGTATCCATGATTGCCGGTACGGATGATGGCATGCAGCGCGACTACTGGTACGCCGTCGGTCGTGCCGAGCATCAGTTGGAATCAATGGAAGCCATTGGTAAGCGTGCCGGTGAGCGCACAGTGGCACGCCTGGGGTCTAAAAAAGCCCCTAGTGGAGAAGTGCCTGTAATGTTTGACGCTACTGTGGCGTCCGGCTTGATCGGCAGCTTGGTCGGTGCGGTCAGTGGCTCATCGCTTTATCGTAAATCCAGTTTTTTGCTCGATAGCCTGGGTACACAAATATTTGCGCCAATGGTGTCGATTCATGAAGACCCATTTCTGATTGGTGGGTTGGCGAGCGGCCCGTTTGACGCCGAAGGTGTAACCACGGTGGCTCGTGACATCGTTAAAGATGGGGTGCTGCAGGGATATTTTTTAGCCACTTATTCAGCGCGAAAATTAGGGATGGCCAGCACTGGTAATGCCGGTGGCAACCATAATTTAATCGTCAAATCCGGCGATCTCGATTTCGCGGGACTGTGTAAAAAAATGCATCGCGGTTTTGTGGTTACCGAGTTGATGGGGCAGGGCGTGAATAATGTCACTGGCGATTATTCACGGGGCGCCGTCGGATTCTGGGTCGAGAATGGCGAAATTGCCTACCCCGTTGAGGAAACTACCATCGCGGGAAATATGAAAGATATGTTCAAGGGTGTTGTTGCGGTGGGTTCGGATCGATTAGCGCTGGGATCAAAACAAACCGGATCGATTCTGATTGATCGTATGGCGGTTTCGGGCGAAAGCTGACGGGACTAGCGGGAGCCCGGCAGTTGAGTAGCAAAGCAGCCGGGCAATACCGCAAGCGAAATGTAGTTGAAACATTCGAGGTCAACAACTCTCAGGGAAAGTGATATGAAAACCCCCGATGTGAAACGACGAAAATTTCTGTCCACGGCGGGTGTCAGCCTGGCTGTGGGTGCAGGTGCTTTGCCAGCGTCAGCATCAACCTCAACTTCCGCCGCTGTCTTGCCGACGATAAAATGGCGTCTTACATCCAGTTTCCCGAAGAGCCTTGACACGATTCATGGTGGTGCTGAAACGCTGGCAAAACGTATCGCATCGGCTACTGGCGGAAAATTTCAGATTCAGGTTTTTGCGGCGGGCGAACTGGTTCCTGGCCCGCAGGCATTGGATGCGGTGAAAGACGGCACTGTGGAATGCTGTTACTCCGCGCCCTATTATTATTTTGGTAAAGACGCGACCTTTGCTTTTGGTACCGCCATTCCATTCGGGCTGAACACCCGTCAGCAAAATGCCTGGATGTATCACGGTGGCGGGCTCGCGTTGATGCGCGAGTTTTATCGGGATTACAACATCATCAATTTTCCGGCGGGCAATACTGGCGCGCAAATGGGTGGCTGGTTTCGCAAGGAAATAAAAACCGTTGCAGATTTAAAAGGTGTGAAGTTTCGCATCGCCGGATTCGCCGGCAAAATCCTCGCTAAATTAGGTGTGGTGCCTCAGCAAATTCCGGGCAGCGATATTTATCCTGCACTCGAAAAAGGCACTATCGACGCCGCCGAATGGGTCGGCCCCTATGACGACGAAAAGCTCGGGCTCAATAAAATCGCCAAATATTATTATTACCCGGGTTGGTGGGAAGGCGGGCCGCAATTGGATTTATATGTGAATCTCAAACAATGGGAAGCCTTACCGCCAGAATATAAATCCATACTTGAAGCGGCGTGTGCCGAAGCCAATATCGACATGACCGCCAAATATGACGCCGTTAACCCTGCGGCGTTGCGTCGTCTGGTGCGGCAGGGTACGCAATTGCGACCGTTCAGCCGCGAAATTATGGAAGCCTGTTACAAGGCCACCGTTGATGCATGCGAAGAAGAAGCGGCCAAAAATCCCCGGTTCAAAAAAATTTACGGGCCATGGAAAATTTTCCGCGATGATCAAATTTTATGGTTCCGCGTGGCCGAACAGAATTTTGATAACTTTATGGCAACTATAAATATGAATAAGCCAGCTGCTGACGCAAAGGCTGAGGGCAGGAGTAAATCGGTACCTGCCAACAAATAATAAGAAGGGGAATGGTCTGCAAAATAGTTTTTGAAGCAGCTCTATCAAATATTTCATGCGCACAAAAAATTCTTGGTGTATGGCGATCGCTCGAATTAGGGGAGATCAAATGAATAAAATAATTAAAGTAGCGGTAATTTTTTCAACATCCATGATGCCTGCCAGCGCATTTGCCGCAGGCGAAATGAAACAGGGTCTGTGGGAAATGTCCACCACCATGAACGCGGAGCAGTTGGCTGCCATGCCCAAGGATGTCAAGGGTCCCGGTCTGGTCGGCAACACCCTCACTAGCCAAACTTGCATTTAGCAAAAAGAGGCTGATAATTTGGGCCTGACTGACGACGAAGAAGACGCATTCTACAAGATCAGCAATAAAAAACGGCAGGCATAACTTCCTCGGCGGATCCGGCCTGTAATGGCAAGGACAATACCGGCACCGGCAAGTCAAAAGCGGCATTCAGGGGCAGCGGCGATTTTACGGCGACCCACGATTTATATGGCACCGTGTTTGGTCAAAGCGCAAACCAACACCATGAATCTGTCGGCAAATGGCTGGATGCCAACTGCGGCTCGGTCCAATGACTCAAGCAACGCTGGCGTGATAATTTTTTTGCGCGGGGAGCGCCTTAGCGTCCCGGCTTCTTCGCGCACCAGGGTACGCACGCGCATCCCGCGGGAGTCTATTTGAAAAATACTTATCTTCGTTTGCCGAAGGGTTTGTCTACGTCGCTTATGTCACTTATGTCGCTGATGTTGTTATGGCTGCTTGCCGCCATGCCAGCGTTGGCGACCATAGAAACTGCGCCTAAAAAATCTTCATTTAGTAAAGCACAGCGAGCAGATATTGAGATCGTCATCAAAGAATATTTGATGAAAAATCATCAGGCTATTCCAACACCGGCCCAACTTGCTATAAAGGTCCGAATACGGTTGCCAAATCTACATACGGTCGCGGTGCGGGTAACCCGATGAAATGCGCAGCAGGTCAGCAGGAAGACGCCGGCTTGTGTTACTCATACTGCAAAACCAACTTCGCCGGTGTGGGCCCGGTTTGCTGGCAGAATTGCCCAGCGGGTACCACCAATTGCGCAGCGGGATGCTCGGTTAACGCCAGCGAATGTGCTTCCAAAACAGCCAATATGGTGATTGCCCCGCTGATCCTGGCTGCCAACATCTTTACGCTGGGTGCCAGCAGTGAAATCACGGCCGGTAAGGCCGAGCTAACGGCCGCGTTGAAAGCCAAGGACATCACGGCTGCCAGAACGGCGCTTGCTAAAACTATGACCGCGTATGCATCCCGTCTCGGTGAGATGACCACCAAAGAAGTGGCCGTTACCATCCAGAAACAGTTTGCACCCAATGCCGCAAAATGGGTCGCAACCGAATATGGCAAGACGCAACTTTATATGGCTACCAAACAGACAGATGCCCAATTGGCTGAGAGCTATGCACGCGATTTAGCGGGGTTCGATCCTACGGGTGTTGAGGGCGTAGTAGAAGCCTTCACACAATCGATCTGTAATTCTGATGAGTCGTTCCCTAAAGTGACGCCGCTGACGAATAATTAAACAGACGGTCCAACACGGTACGCAAAACTCAAGACGCGTATTAACTAAAAATTAAAGCCCGCATCCGCAAGGATAGCGGGCTTTTTTTTGCTTGTGATTGAGCAGAAGATTGGGCAGAAGATCGGGCTGCAGGTCGGGATTGCTAATCAATAGTCACCTGAGAGAAAATGTTTTAATCATCCACACAAAAGCGAAAAATGCGCATTCACTTCAAGCAGAATTTATTCATCAAAGTCATCTCCATCCCGCTCATCCCACGTATTTTTTTTATTCTTTTTATCCTGATAGGGATGGCGTTAATGTCATCGATAGGCGTGTCTGCAGCCGTGAACGCGCCCGCGCCAACAGTAGTGCCTGAAAAAACAGCCGTCAGCAAAACAGGCAATAGCATCCGCGCGCTAGCCTATACCATCAAAGTCATACCCGTCAGCACCGGCATTGAGTGGGCAGTAACGCTAAAGCTGGAAGGCAATGCCAACGGTCTCACCGAGTTCGAGATGCCATCAAGCTGGGATGGGCGTGAGGACTTAGGGCAAGGTATTAAAGATTTTAAGGTGATGGGCGGTACGATCAGTAGTGATGTGGAAATGAAAAACGCGGCAGTTGGGAAGGGGGCTGCAGGATTGCTTCAATGCGGGCTATAAGAATAATTTTAAAACGCTAGGATTCGCGGGTCTTGTGTCGGCACTTACAACCTTGGCGTTCGACTTGCCCGCAGTTTTTACAACAAATGTTGATGCATGTGCGCGACACCAACCAGAGGTATACAGATTATTGATAGACATTAACGTAAAATATGAGAGGTATTTACCAATAAACAAAAATTGTGTGACCATTCATGAACAGTTGCACTGTCCAAATATGGATTGCGCAATATCACTCTTTTTAAATCATTACTTATCATATGGCTATTCTCTCAACAGACAGCGTTGTGCAAACCTACCGTCGCTATGCGCCGATGTATGACAATATTTTTGGTGCAATCTTGGAGCCCGGGCGCGTAAAGCTTGCGCAAGCCGTTATAAAAACGGCACCAAAAAAAATATTGGAAGTTGGTGTGGGAACTGGCCTACTTTTGCCTCACTACCCCGCGTCTGCGGCGATATTTGGCATTGATTTATCTGAAGATATGTTGGCCATCGCTAAAAAACGCGCAACCAGCCTAATTGGCCGCAATATTACCCTGCTTCAGATGGACGCTGAAACCATTGATTTCCCAGACAATTCATTTGATTGCATAACCCTGCCCTACGTCCTCTCGGTGACGCCTCACCCAGAAAAGCTTATTGGCGAAATTCGGCGCATTTGTACTAAAGGTGGCACGATCTTTATCTTAAATCATTTCAGCGGCAGTCGCTTTTGGTGGCTGCTCGAACGCTCTGTTCGCGCTATTGCGGACCGGATTGGCTTTCAATCCGATTTTAGCTACGATGCGCAAATTTCTGTCCACTCGTGGACGGTCGTGTCAGTGGCGTCGGTGAATTTGTTTGGGCTATCCAAATTAGTAGAGATTCGCAATGATTAGCGTTGTGAAAAATTCATCTACCGGTTCATCAGCAATATGCAGTTTCGCTTGTGAATTGCTGGCGTGGTTTTCACTTCCGTTTATTTTTCTTTATTTTTACTCAGCGTATCCCATTGCGAATAGCGGACTTACCTTCGCACATCTAAAAATAGTACTCGCCGTATTTATATTAATTTGCGCGACCAGAGTTTTGCTGTGCTTGACAAATTTAGCCAAACATATCATTACCTCAATTAGCGCTTTGCTATGGGGCACTGCACTATTCGTTCTAACACTCTATTACAGCTTGGTCATCATCGGACTCAATGCATGGGGCCATGTTGTGTCATGGAATTTGATTCGCAGCTATGCCTTGCAAGCCCCCTATCTGGCAGAAGCACTTGGCTTGTCGTTGAGCCTAATTGCAATCGCATACGCGAGCTTTTTGTTATTGGCGTGGGCTGCAGTCAAACACTCTATATGGCCTGCTGAGTTAGTACGGTTGTTCAAAAACTCGGGGCGCGCAAGGGCAATTGGCATGGCTGCTATCGGAATATTACTTGCATCTAGCTCATCGATTTGGGGTGCATTTTCATTCCCTGTTCGTGAGACAGGTGAACCGTTGATCAATACTTTTTTTCCGAGAGATGGCGTACAAGGCTTTTCAGGTTTCGGCGTTGATACAAAAGCGAGCGAAAAAATAGACCGTGAAAATGATCAAGCAAGAGTCAATTACCAGCCAAATCCAAATGCGGAACGTCGTAACTTAATTTTGATCGTTGTGGATGCGTTGCGTCCAGACCACATGGGCGTCTATGGTTATGCGCGTGATACAACGCCTAATTTGCAGCGACTAATCGCCTCCAATGAGGTCGTCGTAAGAGTTGCACCACAAATGCGCGCGTCTTGTTCGGAATCTGCTTGCGGATTATTTAGTATAGCCAGTTCACGTTTTTTTCATGAAGTTTCGGCGCGACCATTTACCTTACAACAAGTGCTAAAGGCACATGGTTATCAGGTCAAGATGATTATGGGCGGCGACCATACTAATTTTTATGGCTTGCGCGACTTGTATGGAGAGGTTGATTTTTTTATTGACGGCTCCAGTGCATCGGTAAAATACGCTAATGCAGACCGCTGGCTAGTCAACGAAACGCAGAAACTACCAAATTCAACCGGTACGCCGACAATCACATGATGTCAACACATCCCTTAGGAACCAGAGAACCTGCTTTCGCCAAGTTTTTACCCGCAACTAACTATTCACTCTCAATTACCCGCCCTACGCTCAAACAACAAAACGCGATCAACTACTACGATAACGGTGTGTCGCAAACGGACGACGTGATTTATCAGCTTCTAAGAATATTAAAGCAAAAAAAATATTTGGAAAACGCGTTGGTGATCATTACCGCGGACCATGGCGAGGCGCTTGGCGAACATGGTCATTTTAGCCACGCAAGTGGTTTACGAGAGGCGGTTATTCGAATTCCGTTTGTGACGCTTAGCTA
>ENA-OFCI01000089-OFCI01000089.1-metagenomes-genome-assembly--contig:-NODE-89-length-55134-cov-4.478440_pt1 | contig 55134 bp, 48 predicted proteins | sample MGYA00153391_OFCI01 | MGnify analysis MGYA00153391
GTAACTCGCCAGATTTACTCGGCTTGATTGATCAATACGGCGCCGATGCTGTGAGGTTTGGAATTATGATTGCATCGCCGGCAGGAAACGATATTTTATTTGAAGAAAGTGCATTGGAACAAGGAAGAAATTTTAATAATAAAATGTGGAATGCGTTGAAGTTGGTGAAGATGTGGGAGGAAAGGACGATTGACTATGGACGACAGACGACGGACGACCGACAACCTGATTTTGGTAGAAGTGATCTGTTGTCAGTGGTCAGTGGTCAGTGGCCTATTACCTGGTTTGAAAACAGATTGAACGAAGTTCGATTAGAGGTGAACGAAATGCTGAACCAGTTTAAATTAAGTGAAGCATTAAAGGTTATTTATTCATTGATATGGGATGACTTTTGTAGCTGGTATTTAGAATGGGTGAAGCCAGGTTTTGAACAGCCGATTGATAAAATAGTTTACGACAAAACGGTTGGCTTTTTTACACAATTAATGGAACTATTACATCCTTTTATGCCATTTGTTACAGAAGAAATTTACCATTTGTTAGATGAAAGAAATGATGACCTGTGTGTAAAGGTTACCCTAGAAAATTCCGTTACTGACAGCAGCATTTTGAAAGAAGGCGCATTATTAAAAAATATTATTTCAGGGCTAAGGGATATGCGAAATAAAAACCAAATAAAACCAAAAGAAAAAATAAAACTGCATATAGATACGAGTGAAAATGATGTGTATAAAAGCATAGAAAGTATTCTTGCAAAGCAGGTAAACAGCGAATCTATAACTTATGTTAAAGATGCAGTTGCAGGAACAATAACAACTGTAATTGGGAAAGATAAATTTTATATAGAAACGGAGCAACCTTTAAATGTTGCAAGTCAGCAGGAAGATCTTGAAAAAGAATTAAATCACCTTAAAGGATTTTTAATAAGCGTAGAAAAGAAACTGGGAAATGAAAAATTTGTAGCCAATGCGAAGCCCGAAGTTTTGGCATTGGAGCAAAAGAAAAAAACAGATGCGGAAGAAAAGTTGAGGATTATTGAAGAAAGCTTAAAAGTTATATCAAACTAAAAAAATTATCTATGAAAAACATTATTATTCTTGTCCTTTTTTTGTGTTTTATTAATGTAGTTTCCTTTGGACAAACACAAATGGAAATGAACCATCAGGCCAGTACAAACTTTAAAAAAGCAGATGCTAAAATGGCACTTATTTATAAAAAAGTACAAAAAGAAACACCTAGCGACATTGATAAAAAATTATTGCTTGATGCCCAAAGAACATGGATAAAATATAAAGAAGCGCATTGTAAATCTGCATCTGCAAGCTATAAAGGTGGCAGTATACAGCCGCTTATATATTACAACTGCTTAACGGAAATAACCAATGAAAGAATTAAGCAGCTTAATATTTATTTAGGTATAAATTAGTTATTTACACTACATGTTAAATATTTTAAGTAGTTTTTTTTAGCTTAAAAACTTCTTTAAATTGTATAATGAAAATTAAAAAATTACTTTTTGTTGTCTTTATAGCAGCCTGTTCAATGAGTGCTGCAGCACAAAAAAACACAACGAAATCATTTGTAAAATTTAAAGTACCAAAACTTACCACAATTCTTGGCACTTTTAAAGATACCAGTTACATTTTGCCCGAAATGGCAGATAGTATTATTGGGCTACCTCTAAAAATAACTGATGCTAAAAATGTAGCTTATTTAATTTCGTCGTACCAGTTTTTATACAAAAAAATTGTTACGACCGAAGATGAAAATACCGGAAAAACAAGCAAAATATCTTCCATAAAATCTTCCTTATTTAAGACCGCTTCCCTTCCTACAATTTGGTTGAATGCAGTAAGGGAAAATTTAAAGTCGGGAGAAGAATTGTACTTTTTTGCGGTAGTTGTCAAGGACCCTCAGGGTAGAATAATGTATGCGCCAGATTTAAAATTGATATTAAAATAATGGAAATTAAGATTGCAACGGCACAGGATTTACATGTAATACAAAAACTTGCAGAAACGATATGGCCAATATCTTATGCGGGCATAATTACCGGTGAGCAAATAAACTATATGCTCAAATTAATTTATAACCCACAAGCATTAAAAATACAATTCGAAAAAGGTCATCAATTCGTAATTGCTTTTACAAATGATATTCCTATTGGCTTTGCATCTTTTTCCCAAAAATCTGAAAAAGAATCTTCAACATTTAGATTACATAAATTATATGTCCTCACCACACATCATACAAAAGGCATAGGCAGTTTTTTGTTAGATTATGTTTGCACACAAAGTAAAAACGCCAGGGGCAATTTGCTTGAATTAAATGTAAATAAATCTAACCCTGCAACAATATTTTACGCCAAAAAAGGGTTTCAAGTTTTTAAAGAAGAAATATTAGAAATTGAAAATGGCTATGTAATGGATGATTATGTAATGGTAAAAGTATTATAATTGTTAGGCTTACTTACTTTCACTTTTATCAAAAAAGTTTTTAAAAAACATCAGTTGGTATCCTACCGCATTAGCCCAATAAGACCAGTCATGCTTTCCAGGTCTTTCAATATAATCATGCGCAATTTTTAGCTTATTCATTTTTTCGTGGGTTGCTTTGCTCATACTGCAAATAAAATCCTGCACACCACAATCTATTATTATCGCCAAAGAATCTTTGGGCTTTTTTTCAATTATACTTAAAACACTAAACTCATTATAATAGGTTTTATTACTTTCATAATCACCCAATCTTTTATCAACATCATATCCTTTGGTAATACTTGCTACGTTTAAAGCGCCACTCATACTACCACAGGCACCAAAAGTTTCAGAATGACGAAATGCAATAAAGATTGCACCATGGCCTCCCATACTTAACCCTGCAATAGCTCTATATTTTCTTCCTTTTATTGTTTTATAATTTGCATCAACATATGCAGGAACTTCAATTCCAATATGGGTTTCGTATTTAAAAGTTGTATCTACAGGACTATCAAAATACCAACTTGTAGAAGCGCCATCAGGACAGACTACTAAGATTTTATATTGATCAGCATAAGCCTGTAAAGCAGGAACTTTTTTTATCCAGTTTGCAAAATTTCCATAAGCCCCATGCAACAAATAAACTACCGGAAAATCTTTTTCTTTTTGATATGAATCCGGTTTTATGACGACTGCCTTTATATTTTTATGCATAGCATTACTGTAGATAGAAACGGTATCTACAGCTGCAAAAGAAATAACCGTAAAGGAAATTATATTTATAAAAAGTAGTAAAATATTTTTCATTTTTTAAAATAATGTAAAAAAATAAAACCCATATCAAAGAAATATTTTTTAAATATATGTATAAAAGCTAATTTTTTTTCAATATACCAATTGCACTGTATCTTTTATAATACCCATCACAAATACACTCTGCACATTCCCAATATTCTCAATCTGGCTTAATTTATTTACGTGAAAATTATAATAGGAATCCATATTTTCTTCCACCACTTTCAGCATAAAATCAAACTCGCCTGAAATGCTATAGCACTCGATAATCTCGTTCATCTCATTAATAGCATTTATGAATTTTGTACCCGCACTTTTACTGTGTGCTTTTAATGATACGTAACAAATTACCATCAGCCCTCGCTTTACTTTACTGTGATTCACCAGCGTTACGTATTGCTTAATTATGCCGTCATTTTCCATTCGCTTGATGCGTTCATGAACAGGTGTAGTGCTCAGGTGTATTTTCTTTGAAATTTCTTTTACGGTTATTCTCGCATTTTGCTGTAGCAAAGCTAAAATAGAAAGGTCTTTTGCATCAATGGATAAAGCAGCAGTAGGCATTTGTTCTTTAAGTATTGATTTTGACATAGTAAATTGTATATTAATTCTAATATTGTCAATAAATTGACAAATATATTCTAAACATTTTATTTAACACAGAATATCTTCCTACATAATATACTTTTACTCTTATTAAAAAATCAGAATTTTATTTATAAAATCTGTGCGATTCATTTTCAAACGGTTTGCACGTTAATTTAAAAAAATGGAAACAACAATTTTTACCGGAATAGATTTCAGCCTTAAAAATAAGGTTGCAGATATTACGCTTGCAGAATGGGGCCGTAAAGAAATAATGCTTGCAGAAGCTGAAATGCCGGGACTTATGAGCCTACGTGCAGAGTTTGGCGACAGCAAACCACTTGCAGGCGCACGAATTGCAGGTTGCTTACACATGACAATTCAAACTGCAGTATTAATTGAAACTTTAACGCACCTTGGTGCAGAAGTTAAATGGAGTTCTTGCAATATTTTTTCTACGCAAGACCAAGCTGCTGCTGCAATTGCTGCTACTGGAGCCGGTGTTTTTGCATGGAAAGGACAAACACAGGCAGAATCTGATTGGTGCATTGAACAGACATTGTTTTTTGGAAGTGCTGACAAACCTTTAAACATGATTTTAGATGATGGTGGCGATTTAACAAACATGGTTTTTGATAAATACCCTGAATTAATTAGTGGTATCAAGGGCTTGAGCGAAGAAACAACAACAGGAGTACACCGTTTATATGAGCGCATGGCCGCAGGAACTTTACCTATTCCGGCTATTAATATTAATGACTCTGTTACCAAATCTAAATTTGATAATAAGTATGGTTGCCAGGAGTCTTTGGTAGATTCTATCCGCAGAGCAACTGATGTAATGATGGCAGGAAAAGTAGCAGTAGTGGGAGGTTATGGCGATGTAGGAAAAGGAAGTGCACAGAGTTTACGTGGTGCAGGCGCAAGAGTTATTGTAACCGAAATTGATCCAATCTGCGCATTACAGGCTGCAATGGATGGCTTTGAAGTTAAGAAAATGATTGACGCTGTTAAAGAAGCAGATATTGTTGTTACTGCATCTGGTTGTAGAGATTTGATTACCGAAAATCATTTCCGCAACATGAAGGATAAAGCAATTGTTTGTAACATCGGTCACTTTGATATTGAGATTGACATGGCTTGGTTAAATGCAAATTATGGCGCTTCAAAAAACACCATCAAACCACAGGTTGATTTATATACCATTGAAGGAAATGATATCATCGTTTTAGCAGAAGGTCGTTTAGTAAATTTGGGTTGTGCTACAGGCCATCCAAGTTTTGTAATGAGCAATTCATTCACAAACCAAACCCTTGCGCAGCTTGAGTTATGGCAGAACAGCGGTAACTACGAAAATAAAGTTTATGTGCTTCCAAAGCATTTAGATGAAAAAGTTGCACGCCTTCACCTTGCAAAAATAAATGTAGTTTTGGATGAATTAACTACTGCACAATCAGAATATTTGGGCATAGCAAAAGAAGGTCCTTTTAAGACTGAGATGTATAGATATTAATAGCCTCCCTAAATCCCTCCGAATGAGTGACTTTAGTCTTTAATTTTTATAAATTATTATTTTTCTAAAGCCACCATTTTTTTTCAAAAAATTTGGTGGCTTTTTTAGTGAACAATGAAGCAGCAATGATGAACATAAGTGGCGTCGCACATTTCATTTTTATCTAAATATTTAGTATTAATTGTGCAATAGATTATGCATTATTTATTTCTTATTTAAATTTTATTCAAGTTCCTTAAAGTTTAAATTTGCTTATCTGCAAATTTGCTAATTTTCAAATTTCCCAATGACAAATCTCTCCGTAAACATAAATAAAATTGCCACCCTCCGCAATGCACGTGGCGGTAACAATCCCGATTTAATAAAGGCTGCTCTTGATATTGAGCGCTTCGGTGCTCATGGAATAACTGTTCATCCACGTCCTGACGAAAGGCACATTACTTACAAAGATATATTCGAATTAAAGAACGTTTTAACAACCGAATTTAACATTGAAGGCAACCCAACCGAATATGAATTCGTAAAGTTAGTATTGGCCAATAAACCAACGCAGGTAACATTAGTACCCGATGCTCGTGGACAGTTAACCAGCAACCATGGTTGGGATACAGTTACAAATCAAGATTATTTAAAAGAAATTATTGCAACATTTAAAGCCGAAGGAATAAGGGTTTCTATTTTTGTAGATGCAGATATTAAAATGATTGAAGCAGCAAAAACCACGGGTACAGACAGAATAGAATTATATACAGAAAGTTATGCTAAGCAGTTTTCAATGGGCAATAAAGAGATGGCAATCGAGCCATTTATTGTGGCAGCCAACAAAGCAAACGAATTGGATTTAGGTATTAATGCTGGGCATGATTTAGATTTACAAAATCTCAGATTTTTTGCACAAAATATTCCTCAATTATTAGAAGTTTCTATTGGCCACGCATTAATTAGCGATGCACTTTATTTAGGGTTGGAAAATGCAGTACAGCTATATAAAAGGCAATTGGCGGTATGAATTATCAATATTAAACCGTCAATGGTTAATACCCAATAATGCATTTAAAATTAAATATTGCTATCCACATTTGAAATTGAAATTGATAGTCGTTCATTAACAATTTACAACTCATAATTCCCTATCTTATCACCTGACTCAACTTGTAATCCAGCGCTGCTCCTCTTAAATTTTTTCCAATCAAATTGCCTTGTGGGTCTATCAAAAAGTTTTGTGGAATACTTTGAATACCGAATTGCTGTGCAACAGCATTATTCCAAAATTTTAAATCGCTCACATGCGTCCATGAAAGATTGTCTGACACAATTGCATCTAACCAGGGTTGTTTGGCCCTATCCAACGAAACTCCTAAAACAGTAAAATTTTTATTTTTATACTTCTCATAAGTACTAACTACATTTGGATTTTCTGCTCGGCACGGGCCACACCAGCTTGCCCAAAAATCAATCAAGACATATTTTCCTTTAAATGAAGCCAGAGAAATATCTTTACCTGTAGTATCTGCCTGCGAAAAATCTCCTAGTGGTTTGCCGTAACCAGCCTGTTTGTTTTGTTCAATTTGCTGTGCTAAATAATTTGCAATAGGCGATGATTTAACCTCAGTAGATAAAGTATTGTAAAGCGTTTCCAATTTTACATAGTCGCCGGTAATTTGGTTTTGTCTATAAATTGCTAATGGAGAAATATAAGATGCTTTGTGAGTGTTTACAAAACTTTCTATTGTTGATGCGGCTTCATCCATAAATTTTGATTCAAACCTTCCTTTACCCATCAACAAATCTTCGTAAGGTTTTGTAACAGTTGCAAAAGCTACAAAATCATTGTGGGAATCAGATCCTTTTATTACCGCTTTTTCAAAAGCATCATTTTTTGCGTTTATAGTCACTTCACTATTGTCAAGAAATATAGTAATATATTGAGCCTTTCCATTTATAGCAATTACTTTAAAATCCGGCGAAGTAGTCTTACCTGTAAAAGTAAACTTACCATTTTGTACGGTAGTATTGGATTCCTCCACACCCGTGTTACCATTCAATAATTTTAAAACTGTTCCATCTGCAAGACCTTCAATATTTCCAATTATTAAAAACCCATCCGGAGCCTTAACTTGCTTTATAATTTTTTGTGCTACAATTGTTTTGCTAATAACAGTTTTTTTTGTACTAATTACTTTTGTATTTGTAACCTGTGCATTTAAAAAAGCAGGAGTAAAAAACAATAAAAAGAAATATTTTTTCATTTAAAAATTTTTATAGTGCAATATAATTTATTCAAACAAATGATAAAACCTGATGTTTGTTAAAAAAACTGCTATCTAATGTTTTGAAGAAAATTAACTGTTGACCCTTTTACTTTATTATTTTCTCCCAACGCTTTAATGTAGGCACTTCCAATGATAGCACCAGATGCATAAGAACAGGCAGCTTCAAAACTTTGTTTATTATTTATGCCAAAGCCTATCATTAATGGGTTTTTTAAATTCATACCTGCAATTCTTTCAAAATAAGAAGTCTTGTCTTCTGTATTTATATTATTTCCTGTTGTGGAAGAAGAAGAAACAGCATAAAGAAATCCACTGCTTAATTTATCAGCTTTTTTTATTCTCTCTTCAGAAGTTTGTGGTGTTATTAAAAATATAAAACAGAGCTTATGCTTTTTAAAAAGGGGGGCATACATTTCTTCATATTCATACATTGGAAGATCAGGCAATATTATACCTGCAATCCCTGCTGCAGCAGCATCTTCGCAAAATTTCTCCAACCCATATTGTAAAACAGGGTTTAAATATCCCATCATAATGAGGGGAACAGTTATGGTATTTTTTACTGAATTAAGTTGCTCGAACAACAATTCGATTGTCATGCCGTTTTCTATTGCAACCATATTACTTTGTTGTATAACGGGCCCATCTGCAATTGGATCGCTGTACGGCATTCCGACCTCAATCATATCCACACCATTTTCCTGCAAGGCAAATAAAACATCTGTTGTACTTTCAAGTTTAGGAAAACCTGCAGTACAATAAACATTCAGTAAATTTTTATTTTTTTGCTGAAAAAGTTGGGTGAGTTTATTTTTCATTTTTTTGTGGGCTTTACTGATGCAGAGAAATAAATTAAAAAAGTTTCGCTGAGAAAACTTAGTGAAACTTAATTATTGACTGACTTAGTGGTTCTACAAATATTTCATATACATATCCAAATCCTTATCTCCTCTTCCACTTAAATTTATTACCACCACATCATCTTCCTTAAATGCCATTTCATTTAAAATTGCAAAAGCATGGGCAGTTTCCAATGCAGGTATTATACCTTCCGTTTTAGAAATATGAAATGCTGCTTTTAAAGCATCTTCGTCAGTAATACTTACAAAAGAAGCCCGCTTTGTTTTAAACAGATTTGCATGCATGGGACCAATTCCAGGATAATCCAAACCGGCTGAAATACTGTGTGGTTCTGTAACTTGGCCATCAGCAGTCTGCATCAATAAACTTTTACTACCGTGCAAAATACCGGTTGTTCCTAATACCGTTGTTGCAGCACTCATTCCACTATTTACACCACAACCTGCAGCTTCTACTGCAATAATTTTTACTTTTTTATCTTCCAGAAAATGATAAAATGCACCTGCCGCATTGCTGCCACCACCTACGCATGCAATTACATAATCCGGCAATTCAGATCCGGTTTGTTTTTTTAATTGCTTTTTTATTTCGCTGCTAATTACGCTTTGAAATTTTGCAACCATATCCGGGTATGGATGCGGGCCTACAACACTTCCTATAATATAATGTGTGTCTGTTGGGTTATTTATCCAATCTCTAATAGCTTCGTTGGTAGCATCTTTCAGCGTTTTGCTTCCGCTTGTTGCAGGAATAACTTTTGCGCCAAGCATTTTCATTCTCGCTACATTTGGTGCCTGTCGTTCTATATCTTTTTCGCCCATGTAAACAATACACTCCAACCTTTTTAATGCACAAACCGTTGCAGTTGCTACACCATGTTGGCCGGCTCCTGTCTCCGCTATTATCCTTGTTTTACCGAGAGCAATCGCAACCAAAATTTGCCCAATTGTATTATTTATTTTATGTGCACCGGTATGGCAAAGATCTTCTCTCTTTAAGTAAATATTGGTATTAAATTCTTTGCTTAAATTTTCTGCAAAATATAATGGCGTTGGCCGGCCTGCAAAATCTTTTAGTAAACTATTAAACTCCTTTTTAAACTTTTTTGTACCGGATATTTTTAAATAGTTTTTGCGAAGAATTTCTATATTATCATGCAACATTTCTGGAATAAATGCGCCACCAAATTCGCCATAATAACCATGCTCATCGGGTTCTGAAAATATTTTTTGTTTGTTTTTTTTCATAATTATATATTTTATCGACATCATTAAAAATTAAGCAGCATCGCATTTGATGATAAAACTTATTCTTAATAATGTGCTTATTTCATATTCTTAATAAAACCCAAAACCAGGCCCATATCTTTTACACCGGGTTCTTTCTCAAATTTGCTATTTACGTCAATACCAAAAAAATCAGGATGCTTAAACTTTTTAATTATTGCTGCATCATCAGGACCAATACCACCACTTAAAAAAAATGGTTTTTCAATTTTAGCACCAGCAAGTTTTTTCCAGTCAAATTTTACTCCTGTACCACCTTTACTTCCTTTAGTAGATGTATCAAATAGATAATAATCGCAAACATTATCATAAGGAGCAATTAGTTTTTCAATAGAAACGCTATCTTTTCCAATACTAAAAACTTTAATTACTTCGGTATCTTCTGAAAGTTCAGCACACAATTCCGGCGATTCGTTGCCATGAAGCTGTACCATATCCAGCTCATATTTTTCTACCATTTCCATAATATCCTCATATTCTGCATCTACAAAAACACCAACTTTTTTTATATCTAAATCCATCCCTAAAAGATCTTCATCTGCTAATTTTTCACCTGCAAAGCGAAGTGACCCTTCGTGAAATATAAATCCTGCATAAGCAATATTTAAACCTTCCAATTGTTGTAATTGTTTTTTGGAAGTTATTCCACAAACTTTAATATTCATCATAGGTCTATATTTTTTGCAAAGGTATTAAAAGCCATGGCAGGATCGTTTTCTTTCATGAAAGTTTCCCCAATTAAAAACCCTTTAAAACCCGCCTCCATAAATATTTTTATCATAGCAGGATCACTAATTCCACTTTCAGCTATCTTTATTTTATTAGTTGGTATCTTTTTAGCCATTTCTAAAGACGCATTTACATCAACTTTAAAATCTTTAAGGTTACGATTATTTACGCCCACTAAAATGGTTTCATCACAAATATGCTCAAGTTCAGTCGCATCATGCAGTTCCAATAAAACCTCTAAACCGAGCGAAACTGCAAATACAGCAAGTCTTTTAACTTCATCAACAGAAAGGCATGCAGCAATCAATAAAATCACATCAGCGCCCATTGCTTTTGCTTCAATAATCTGATATTCATCAATGATAAAATCTTTTCTAATAATCGGGATTTGATTAACTCTTGCTGCGATTAAATCTTCGGTACTGCCACCAAAAAAATTATTATCAGTAAGCACAGATAAGCAGGCTGCACCTGCAATTGTATAACCCTTGGTTACAGCAACAACATCTGCAAATTCATTTATAAAACCCTTACTTGGCGATTTTCTTTTAAACTCCGCAATAATACCGGTCGAAGTATTTTGATTTAATTTTACAATTAAGGAATAACAGGTACGGTTAAAATTTTCAGCATTTTTTAAATCTGCCTCAGGCACGAGCAGTTTTCTTTTTGCAACTTCTATTTTTTTATGTTCAATTATTGTTTCTAAAATATTCATATTAAGCAATAATTTTTTTGAGTGATGAATAGGCTTTTCCACTTTCAAGACTTTCAACAGCCATATTCATACAGGTTTCATAATCTTCATATTTTTCCGTTGTATGAAGTGCTATTGCTGCATTGGCAAGTACTACCGCATTTTGTGCCCACGTTCCTTCACCTTTTAATACTCTTGTAAATATTGCGGCTGCATCTTCCGGTGAATTACCTCCGGAAATATCTTGAGGAGAAACAATTCTTTTGCCGAGATAATAAGCAGTGTATATTTTCTCTCCCTTTTCATCAATTACTTTGGTATCTGCAGTTAAACTAATTTCATCATATCCATCAAGACTGTTTACAATGGAAAACTTTGAATTACCCTTTTGTAATAAATAATTATACATTCTTGCAAGCTCTGCATTGTACACACCAAGCACCCGAAACTGAGGATTAGCAGGATTTACAAGCGGTCCCATCATATTAAATAAAGTACGCACCCCCATTTGTTTGCGGATATGACTTACTGCTTTTAATGCCGGATGAAAAACGGGTGCATGTAAAAATGTAATGTTTGCCTCATCGAGTTCTTTACTCAATAAATCGTTTTCTTTTTTAAAACGATATCCAAGTTGCTCCATAACATTTGATGAACCTGTAATTGAAGTAGAGGCATAGTTACCATGCTTTGCAACTTTATTTCCTGTACCTGCCACCACAAAACTTGCAAGGGTCGATATATTAAATGTATTTTTTCCATCTCCGCCTGTACCCACAATATCTATGACTTCAGCATCAAATTTTACAGGTAATGCCATTTCCATCAGTGAATCCCTAAAACCCTGTAACTCAGCAATGGTTATGGATCGCATTAAAAAAACGGTAATAAAAGAGGCAATTTCCGCATCGGTGTATATGCCTTTGCCGATGTTGCTCATTACTTCCTGTGCCTGCTCTGAAGTAAGGCTTTTGTATTCAAAAAGATTATTTAGTATTTTTTTCATTTTTCTACCGCAAAAGCGCTAAGACGCATTTACATTTTTAATTTTTTTTAAAACACTTTAATTCCGTTTTGCTCCTATGCTGCTTTTAGGTTCATTTAACCAGTTCCTCATTATTATTTCCCCTTCCGGGGTAAGCACACTTTCAGGATGAAACTGCACGGACTGCAAATCGTACGTCTTATGCTGCATAGCCATAATATAATCATTTTCGTCAACTGCTGTTACCTCAAAATCGTCGAAAACAGTTGCTGCATTTATAATCCAGCTGTGGTAACGCCCAGCTTCAAATTCATCGCCCAAACCATTAAATAAAGAAGATTTATTTTTTGTCTGAATAATTTTTGTGGCAACACCATGGTAAACTGTATCAAGATTTATGAGATCTGCACCAAAAGCCTGCCCTATCGCTTGGTGTCCTAAACAAACGCCCAGTATTGGTTTGCTTGCGGCATACATTTTAATAAGTGGTAACAATAAACCAGCTTCTTCAGGTATGCCGGGACCAGGAGATAAAATTATTTTGTCGTATTTGCCAACATCTTCTAAAGAAATTTTATCATTACGAAAAACTTCCGGTTTTATATCTGTAATTTTTTCTACAAGATGAACAAGGTTGTAAGTAAAAGAATCATAATTATCGAATACCAGTATTTTCATTTTTTATTTTTTTACTGCAAAATTTAAAAAAAACCAATTTATTTTGCTGAATTAATTTAGTTTTTAAAACATTTAGTTGGTAACTGCCGTTTCAATTGCCTTTTTTAATGCGCCAAGTTTATACCCTACCTCTTCCAGTTCTTTTTGTGGAATACTTTTGACCACAACGCCTGCACCTGCACGATAAGTAAGCGTATTATTTCTACACAAAAAAGTACGTATCATTATTGCATGATTACAACTTTTATCAAAACCGATATAACCAATAGCTCCACCATAAAAACTCCGGTTGTTATTTTCAATCTGATTAATTAACTGCATTGCTTTAAATTTTGGAGCACCACTTAAAGTCCCTGCGGGGAAAACTGCAGCCATAATTTTAAATGGATTGGTTCGGGCATCCACATTCCCCTGCACCTCGCTGACCATGTGTATTACGTGAGAGTAAAAATTGATATTCTTAAATTTCGTTACTTCAACACTATCACAAATCCTGCTAAGATCATTTCGGGCAAGGTCAACAAGCATAATGTGCTCGGAATTTTCTTTGGGATCATTTTCTAAATCTATAGCCAGTTTTTTATCAGCCTCATCATTTCCTGTCCGCCTAAATGTACCCGCAATTGGGTGAACAGTAGCTTTACCACTGCCAATTATTACCTGGCTTTCAGGGCTGGAGCCCATCAACCTGTAATCACCATAATCAAAATAAAATAAGTAAGGACCGGGGTTAATGCTACGCAAACGTCGGTAAACATTAAACTCATCTCCGGTAAAATGCTGTTTAAATGTTCTGCTTAAAACTATCTGAAATACATCTCCACGTTTACAGGCTTCAATACCTTTCTGCACCATCTGCAGGTAACTTCCATCTTCCATATCCTTAACTTCTTCACCAATTTTATTGAAGGGAAACTCAGGCACATCCTTACTCTTGAGGATATTTTCTACACTATCAATTTTACTTTCAAGCCCTGCAAAAATATTTTCACAAAGAAAAATTTCATCTTTAAAATGATCTATTATAATAATGTATTGATAAAGCCTGTAACGCATTAAAGCAATAGAATTTTCATCAGAATCAACTCTGGATGTTGCTGTTTTAGCTGAAGCAAAATTAATATTTTCAAAAAACTGAACAGCATCATATGTTGTGTAACCAAATAATCCCTGCGCTATTATTGCAATTTTTTCATTTGGCATTTCTGCTTCAAAACTATCTATAAAATCTCCAAGAATGTCAATCGTATTTATTCTGATTTTTATTTCATTTACTTCCGGCTTTTTGCCGGGATATTTATATTCTGCCTTATCAAAATTTACTATTTCAATACCGCCAACAGCATTAATACCGATGATAGATCTACTGTTTTCTCCTGCGTGCGAGTCAGTACTTTCAAGAAGAATTGTATCTCTGAATTTATCACGCATGCGCAGGTAAATACCTACCGGCGTATAAAGATCTGCAGGTATTTTTTTACAGGTGGTTGTTATTTTTATTTTGTTCATTGTATAAATTAAAAAACCCCGGCATTGTGCCGGGGCCTGTTATTTAAATATATAAATAGGGCTATAGCACAATCGAATTTTGATTGTACCACCACCATCCTTTGTTATTTATAATTGTTTTCATTCAGTTGCAAATATGAGCTGAAACGTTGAAACAACAAAATAAAATAAATATTTTTTCTGTTTAAGTAAATAAAATAGTTATACCATCTTTTATGAACGCTTTAACGCAGTAATTTCAAGTTTTTTTACATCTTTACCAATCAAATTAAAACATTGAAAAAACTATTATTCGCATTACTTGTTGTAAGTACGATAAGTGTAAAAGCTCAAAAAGTTGAAAACATTTATGTTAATCTATATACTGACAGTTTAAAAAAAGGCACTCACAATTATATAAACGTTGATGGCGAATTAACGAATGGTAAATACCTTCCTTTGGACAGCAATAAAATCCAATTTTCGTGCCCACAGGCAAAATTTTTTGGAAATAATTTATATATTCCCGCCGACTTTTCTGAAGAGAAAGTTTCGGTAAAAATAATGTTGAAAGAAGACAATTCTAAGTTTAAAGAATTCGAAATTTACATAAAGAAAATGATAGATCCACCTCTGAAAACACAGGAAGAAATCATAGCTGAAATTAAAAATAAAAGGAAGAAAAATTCATAAAAAAAGCGCAATCAAATGATTGCGCTTTTTTTGAATAAATATTTTAATTAAGCAAATTTCTTTGCGTCTGCTAAAAATTTTGCAAGACCAGTATCCGTTAATGGGTGTTTTAATAAACCCAATATGGAATCAAGCGGACAGGTACAAACATCAGCACCTGCTTCAGCACATTTAATTATATGAAGGGCATTGCGAATGGAAGCTGCAAGAATTTCTGTTTTGTAGCCTTGTATGTCAAATATGCGACGTATTTGGTAAATTAATTCCACACCATCTGCACCCATATCATCAATTCTTCCAATAAAAGGTGAAACATATGTTGCTCCTGCTTTTGCCGCCAATATTGCCTGACCTGCAGAAAAAATTAATGTACAGTTTGTCCTAATACCTTTATCTGTAAAATATTTAATTGCTTTTACACCATCCTTAATCATGGGCACTTTTACTACAATATTTTTATGAAGTGCAGCAAGTACTAAACCCTCGGCTACAATACCATCAAAATCAGTAGAAATCACTTCTGCACTTATATCACCTTCTACCATTTCACAGATATCTACATAATGTTTCATAACTGCATCTTTACCTTTAATTCCTTCTTTTGCCATCAACGAAGGATTTGTGGTCACGCCATCTAATATACCAAGGTCATGTGCTTCTTTTATTTGTTCAAGATTTGCGGTATCAATAAAAAATTTCATAATATAAAAGATTTAAGATATTAATTATCGGAATAATTTTTTTAAAATACAAATATAAAGATTGAGAATAGATTTTAGGAGATTCAACAAGAAGTTGTGATGTAAATATAACAGTTGTAGATGCAAGAATATAATTGCGTGATTCAAGCAGATTTAAAAACTAAAACCTTAAGATATTGACTATAAAGATCTTCCGTATTATCAAAAAGATTAAAATTAAAAATGGCAAGTTACTTACATCGCACCGCTCAACCACCTACCCTTGCTACCTTCCGGTTCTGGGGGAGTTCAACAGGAGCTGGTCGTATAAGACTTGCCAATGCAAATATAGGATTGCTGAATTAAAAAAACTTGATGATGAAAAAGTTTTTTAAAAGTTTAAACTTTTAGTGTTTTATAGAGTCAGACATTTTAAAATCTTATAAAACCAATTTAGCTAAATGAAAATTCTTTACTTGTTAAAAAATGTGTTGATAGCTTTTTTAGTTATATCAACATTTGTTATCCTATATATTTTTACCCAAAGTGAAAAAATTAATACTCATGTTTAAGAGATTTATTTATTTCTACCATTACCGGGTTTTAAACTCGCTTATTTTTAGTAACCATAGAGGATTTTTAATTGAAATTTTTCGTCTACCAAATACAACAGATAAAAATCATGATTCTCCAATTGTAATAATACATAGATATCCGGTGCTTGCATAAAGCTTTATACTAATAAAAATATTTTTTTCCAGCTGTATTAATTTCTACATCGATTACAATTACTGCGTTCCCGGGAAAATATCCTCCTTTTAAAACATTGCCAGCTTTAATATCAGAAAAATCTTAAGCAATTTTTAATTGCTTTCCAAAAAAAGCGGAGCCACACAGCCAAAAAAACACATCCAAATACTTTTTAAAATTTATGGTTATCGAAGGAGATTTAAAATTATATGCTGCACCATTACTCTCTGTAAAATGAATTTCTTTAAACTTTTTATAAGCAAATAAATATTGAAAACATAGTCGCATAGCAGCATCTGCTCACTGTCGCAGGTTTATATTGCCTACAGAAATATCCCACGCAGGAAATTGAACCTGTTCATTAATTTTTTGAGATCCATTAAACAAATAAATAGTTCTATCTTTTTTAAAAGGAACGTTTTGCAGCCATTTTGCAAAAGAATTTTCCTCAGCGCTTACACTTTCAAATCCTTCAAAAAGGGTGATTTTTGAATTTAACGAATTAATTTTAAGTTGTAATTCCCTACCGTTTGAACTAATTTAATTTGTTGATTTTTTATCAAAACATTGTTATGGCATTTTTCTAAAATGAACAGGGAATAAAATTGAAAAAATTTTAAATGCATAAAAAAATTTAATCTAACATTTAATTTGTTTTCATTCCATAATTATTGTAGATCATGACTATTCTTCCAAATCTTCCAATGCAGCCTGTAATTCGTTGTAGCTATGATTGTCTTTTGCAAGTTTAGCTTCTTTCATACCATTCTGATAAACAGTTATTGCAGCATGATTTTCATTTATTCTTTCTAATAATTTGCCCAAATGATAATAAGAGCCAACATAACCGGATTCGTTTATTAAAATATTTTCAAAGAGCTGTTTTGCTGCTTCCTCATCTCCTGCCTTTATATATTCTAACGCCAATGCATGTTGTAAAAAACTGTCTTTTGGGGTAGCTTTTAAAAATTCTTTTAGCTGATCAATTTTATTCATTAATTATTTTTTATCTCACAAATAAAGTATCCTTTTCTAACTTATATTTGCAAATAGTTGCATAAACAACTTTTTAATTTACATAAATGAAAATACTCGTTTGCATAAGTAAAACTCCTGATACTACAGCAAAAATAGCCTTCAGTGATAACAATACGAAATTTGAAACTGCAGGTGTTCAGTGGATTATTAATCCATACGATGAATGGTATGCTTTAGTTAGAGCAATTGAACTTAAAGAAGCAGATCCTGCAACAATTTTACACCTTATTAATGTTGGTGGTGCTGAAAGTGATCCTATTATCCGCAAAGCATTGGCACTTGGTGGAGATGAAGCTATTCGTGTAAATTCTGATACTTCAGACAGTTTTAATATAGCAACTCAGATTGCTGCCATTGCAAAAGATGGCGGCTACGATTTAATATTTACAGGTAAAGAAACCATCGATTATAATGGTTCATCTATTGGCGGTATGGTTGCAGAAATATTGGATTTACCTTATATTTCTCATGCAATAAAATTTGATTTGGAAGTCGGAAACGCAGTTGTTGTTAGAGAAATAGATGGTGGTGAAGAAACTGATAAAGCAGCTTTGCCTTTGGTAGTTAGTTGCCAGAAAGGTATGGCTGAACAACGCATTCCAAATATGAAGGGAATTATGGGCGCAAGAACGAAACCATTAAAAGTAGTAGAAGCTGTTACTGCCGAAAGCTATACAACTATCTCATCTTTCGATTTACCACCTGCCAAAGCGGGCGTAAAGTTGGTAAGTGCCGAAAACCCTGAAGAATTAGTGAGGTTACTTCATGAAGAGGCTAAAGTATTTTAATTAAATCATGCATTATAACTTATTAAATCATCCATTACCATGGTATTAGTTTTTATAGATCATCAAGACGGACATATTAAAAAAACTTCTTTTGAAGCCGCATCTTATGCCGCAAAAATAGCAGAAGTTACCGGCACAAATGCAGAAGGAATTTTAATTGGAACTGTAAATGACAATGTTGCTACTTTAGGTAATTATGGTCTTACAAAAGTGCATACGATTGCAGATACAACGCTTAACAATTTTGATGCACACGTTTACACCAAAATAATTGCCACAGCCGCTGAAACGGCCGATGTGATTGTATTTTCTAACAATACAACCGGTAAGGCAATTGCGCCAAGGTTAAGTGTTAGGTTAAAAGCCGGTTTGGTGTCCGGAGCCGCAGCACTACCTGACGTAAGTAATGGATTTACTGTAAAAAAAACAGTTTTTAGTGGTAAAGCTTTTGCTAACATAACAGTAAATACCGCAAAGAAAATTATTGCCCTGAACCCAAATTCTTTCAATGTAATTACAACAGGCGGAACTGCGGAAGTTGTAGCTTTAAACATTACGCCAGAAGAGGCTAAAGTGCAGGTTGTAAGTACTGACCTTGTTAAAGGTGAAGTGCCTTTGGGTGAAGCAGATATTGTAGTAAGTGGCGGACGTGGTTTAAAAGGTCCGGAAAATTGGGGAATGATTACTGATTTAGCACATTTATTGGGTGCAGCTACGGCTTGTAGCAGACCTGTTGCAGATATCAACTGGCGTCCACACCATGAACATGTGGGACAGACAGGACTTGCCATTGCGCCAAATCTATATATTGCAGTTGGTATATCAGGCGCCATACAACATCTTGCCGGTGTAAACCGCAGTAAAACAATTGTGGTTATAAACAAAGACCCCGAAGCTCCTTTTTTTAAAGCTGCTGATTATGGCATTGTAGGCGATGCATTTGAGGTGATGCCAAAGATTATTGAAGCAGTAAAAAAATTAAAAGCATCCTAATGTTTTCAGGTTAAAATATATTTTAAGCCTTTCCTTTAACATTGGAAAGGCTTTTGTTTTTATATTTGCTTTTTAGAAAAATTCATGAAGAAAATAGAATTAGAAATAGTTGCACTTTCGCACAGCATTACTCAAACACAATCTTACGCAGTTGTCTTGGGAGAAATTAATGGACTGAGAAGATTACCAATAGTTATAGGTGGTTTTGAAGCACAGGCAATTGCTGTAGCTCTTGAAAGAATGAGCCCGAGCCGTCCTCTTACACATGATCTTATGAAAAATTTCATGACGGCCTTTAATGTAAATATGCACGAAATTGTCATAAACGATTTGCAGGAAGGCATATTTTATTCAAAACTAGTTTGCAGTTCAGAAAACGATACTGTTGAAATAGATTCCCGTACCTCTGATGCACTTGCACTTGCCGTACGATTTGGTTGCCCAATTTATACCTATGATAATATTTTAGACCAGGCAGGTGTTATGATGGATGAAGAAAATAATCCTAAACAGGAAATGTCAGCCAATATACCTGCAAGCAGTATTGGTAAAAATGACAGTCTGCGTACAATGAGTTTAGAAGAACTAAATATACTGCTGACTGAAGTTTTGGAAAGTGAAGACTATATACGAGCCATTGCAATAAGAGATGAAATAAAAAGCAGAGGAAGGAATTAGGTGCTTGGTGTAGGATGAACATTAAAAGATTTAAAACACCTAACATGTTTTTAATACTTAGAACAATTGCTGAAAATGCTGATTTTAAAGACCTGGTAGTTTTGCTTGATGAGTTTTTAGAAAAGAGAGATGGTGAAGACTATTCATTTTATTGACAGTTTAATAAGCTTGATAATATAAAAAATACAGTAGTATGTTACCACCAAAAAGAACCTGTTGGGTGTGGTGCATTAAAAAAATATACTGAAACCACTGTAGAAATTAAGCTCATGTTCGTTCAGCCAACATTTAGAGGAAAAGGAGCAGCCACAATAATTTTACAGTGACTGGAAAAATGGGCGATCGAAAATAATTACCGTTCCGCAATATTGGAGACAGTTAAAATCCCGACCGAAGCCATTGCCCTTTACACAAAAAATGGCTACACAGTAATACCTAATTTTGGTCCGTATAAAAACATAGAGAACAGTATTTGTATTCACAAGAACTTGTAACTGAATAACACACTTTTTCATGGTTATTTTCGTAAATGCTAAAATTAATATTGGTTTAAATATTATTGGAAAAAGGAGTGATGGATATCATGATCTTGAAACTATATTTTATCCCGTTGCGGTAAAAGATGTTTTGGAAATTATTTCTTCCAATAATGAATCTTATCAGGATATCATTTTCACCTCATCCGGTAATGATGTAAATGTTACAGACGTAAATAATTTATGTGTGAAAGCATTTCATTTAGTTAAAAACGATTTTCCTCAATTGCCGGATGTTAAAATACATCTTCATAAGCATATTCCAATAGGAGCAGGCATGGGTGGCGGTTCCGCAGATGCTTCTGCCGTTTTATTGTTGTTGAACAAACAGTTTGACTTAGCTATTTCAGAAAACAAATTGATGGAATATGCATTAAAACTTGGCAGTGATTGTCCTTTTTTTATTATGAATAAACCAAGTTTTGCAGCAGGCCGAGGAGAAAAGTTAGAAGGAGTGAATATTGATTTGTCAGGTTATAAAATATTAATTGTTCACCCGGGTATCCATGTAAATACGACTGAATCATTTAAAGATTTAAGCCCGAATAACTTTTCTGCAGCCGGGGAATTACAGCAAAATATACAGACTGATATTTATGCCTGGAAAACTTTTATTAAAAATGGTTTTGAATTATCCGTATTCAAACAATTTCCTGAAATAGCCGCAATAAAAAGTAAATTATACGAAGCAGGTGCAATATATAGCAGCATGAGTGGCAGTGGCAGCGCCGTTTTTGGAATATTTTCTGAAGATTCTACTACAGAAAATATTAAATTTCCTCCCCATTACTTTTGCCAACTAGTTTAAAGCTCTATCTTTGGATTATCAAAACATTAATCGCAATATCTTATTTTCTCAGCAATCATTTGGATCTGCTTAACCATCGAGGTTAATTTCTTTTACTTCCCTTTTTAATTGGAAAGGAAGCACTTTTGTCTCCATCAAATTACTAATTTCTTAAAACAACTATCATGAATATGACCATTCATGCAACAGCCACAACCAACCATTTTATAAATTTAGAAAATGAGTATGGTGCCCACAATTATCATCCTTTACCTGTCGTTTTAAACAAAGGAAAAGGTGTTCATGTTTGGGATGTAGAAGGTAAAAAATACTACGACTTTTTAAGCGGTTACTCTGCGGTAAACCAGGGACACTGTCACCCTAAAATAATTGCGGCATTACTGGAACAGGCACAAAAACTTACCCTTACTTCAAGGGCCTTTCACAGTGATAGACTTGGTGAATACGAAAAATTTATAACAGCTTATTTTGGTTACGATAAAGTATTGCCAATGAACACCGGTGTGGAAGCTGTAGAAACTGCGATGAAACTTTGCAGAAAATGGGCGTACGAAATAAAAGGCATTCCTAAAAACATGGCAAAAATTATTGTGTGTGATAATAATTTTCATGGTCGCACATTGGGCGTTATTTCTTACAGCACAGATCCTTCTTCAACAAAAGGTTTTGGTCCTTTTTTACCGGGCTTTGAAAATATTCCTTTTAATGATACCGTTGCTTTAGAAAAAGCTTTTCAGGATAAAAATGTAGCCGCTTTTTTATTTGAACCGATACAGGGTGAAGCAGGCGTAGTAGTCCCTGATGCTTGTTATTACACTAAAGTAAAAAAACTTTGCAAGCAATACAATGTGTTGATGGTTGCTGATGAAATACAGACAGGTCTTTGCAGAACCGGTGATTTACTTGCTATATGCGCAGAAGGTGTAAAAGCAGATATTTTAATATTAGGAAAGGCTTTAAGTGGTGGCGTATTGCCGGTAAGTGCTGTGCTTTGCAACAACGAAATAATGATGACCATAAAACCAGGTGAACATGGCAGTACATATGGTGGCAACCCATTAGCATGTGCAGTGGCCATAGCAGCTCTTAATGTTTTAAAAGATGAAAAAATGGCAGAGAATGCTCAGGCAATGGGCAAATTATTTAGATCAGCATTGCACAAAATTGAATCGCCATTTATAAAAACAATACGTGGCAAAGGCTTACTTAATGCAATTGTTATTGAGCATAAAAATAAAGATGCAGCCTGGGATCTTTGCATGGAAATGAAACAAAACGGTTTGCTGGCAAAACCAACACATGGTGATAAAATAAGATTTGCACCACCCTTATTAATTACCTTGGAAGAAGTTGCAAATGCCGTAAACATCATTCACGAAAGCCTTCATATATTAGCATAAAAAATGGATACTCATCTGCATCATAATGAACATAAGGAACACCACATGCGCAGTTCAGATTTTTTGCGGGATGTTGTAATAGGTATGAGTGATGGACTGACTGTACCCTTTGCATTGGCTGCGGGTTTAAGCGGAGCAGTAGACAACAGCAGTATAATAGTTATAGCAGGCATTGCAGAAATTGCTGCAGGAAGTATTGCTATGGGCTTGGGTGGTTATCTTTCAGGCAAAACCGAACAGGATCATTATAAAAACGAAGAGAAAAGAGAACAAAACGAAGTAGAAACACTACGGCATATTGAAATTGAAGAAACGAAAGAATTTTTTGCGAATATTGGCTTAAGCAAAGAAATACAGGAACAGGCCACCGAAGAAATTTCAAAAGACAAAGACCGTTGGGTAGAGTTTATGATGAAGTATGAACTGGGGTTAGATAAGCCCGATCCTAAACGAGCCACAAAATCTGCATTAAACATTGGCATTTCTTACATAGTAGGCGGGATAATTCCGCTTAGTCCATACTTTTTTATAGCAGATTCAAAAGAAGCGCTTCAATTTTCTGTAGTGGCTACCCTTATTTGTCTGTTTATTTTCGGCTTCTTTAAAAGTAAATTAACGGGTGTAAATCCTCTTTGGGGAGCCATAAGAGTAACGCTCATAGGTGCTATTGCTGCTTCTGCAGCTTTTGGTATAGCAAGTTTATTTGAGCATTAATGTGTCTTTAATTTCAAAAGATTTTTACACAGGCTGAAAAAAGATAAACTGCTGTATGGCTGCCGGATAGTAATGAAAATACTTTTATGAAGAACGAATAAAAGATTGTAATGCATAGCCGGAACAAATACTCACCTAAGCTGAGGATGTTTACAGCCCCAAAATACTCCTAAGTTTAATTTTATAAAATTTACTTTTTCATCTTCATGGCATTAAACTTGTCTTAAAAGATAATCGCAAATTTTTACGGGTTTTACCCACTACTTTTGCCAAATTGACGAACTAAATTTATTTGATGACTAAGAATTTTTTTTTACAGGGGCAGGAAGATGATATGGAATTTATGCCCATTATACCACTTACAGAAGATGAAGACGGAAATGGTGATGAACAGGAACTTCCGGATGAATTACCTATACTTCCATTAAGAAATACAGTGCTTTTTCCCGGTGTAGTTATACCTATAACTGTTGGCCGAGATAAGAGTATTAAGGCCGTAACAGACGCTTATAAGGCTGACAAAATGGTAGGAGTGGTTGCGCAAAAAGACAGCAATATTGAGGAGCCTCAAATTGCAGATCTTGAAAGAATAGGGACAGTTGCAAAACTTGTAAAGTTGATAAAAATGCCTGATGGTGGCACGACCATTATTATACAGGGGCGCAAAAGATTTGAGCTACAGGAAGTAACTTCTGAAGAGCCGTATTTTAAAGCTAAAATTAAAATACTGGATGAAAATAAACATAAAGGTGATGCTGATTTAGATGCGTTGGTAGGCAGTGTAAAGGATCTTGCTGCGCAGATAATTAGTCTCTCTCCTAATATACCGAGCGAAGCGGGTATTATTCTTAAAAATATTGAAAATCCTTCTTTTCTTATACATTTTGTAAGCAGCAATTTAAACTGCGATTTAAAAGAAAAGCAAAAACTGCTAGAAATTAGTGATTTAAAAGAACGTGCGGAACTGTTAATGAACCTTATGCATACCGAACTTCAATATGCAGAATTAAAAAACAAGGTTACGACCAAAACTCGTGCAGAGCTTGATAAGCAACAGCGGGAGTATTTTTTGCAGCAGCAAATGAAGGCGATAAAAGATGAACTCGGTGGCGATAATGTGGCTGAAGTAAAAGACATGCAGAAAAAAGCTGAATCAAAAAAATGGTCTGCTGCCGCTGCCGAAATATTTAAAAAGGGTACTGAAAAACTGGAACGTATGCACCCTTCCACGCCTGATTATTCTGTTGTATATAATCACTTAGATTTAATGCTTGATTTGCCATGGGATGATTTTACCAATGATTCGTACGATTTAAAGAAAGCGAAAAAAGTGCTGGACCATGATCATTATGGCATGCATAAAATAAAAGAACGTATACTTGAATACCTTGCGGTGCTTAAATTAAAAGGCGATATGAAAAGCCCCATCTTATGCTTTATTGGCCCTCCCGGTATCGGTAAAACAAGTCTGGGTAAAAGTATTGCGGCAGCCATTAACAGAAAATATGTTCGTTTGAGCCTGGGTGGCGTACATGATGAAAGTGAAATTAGAGGTCACCGTAAAACATACATCGGTGCAATGCCCGGTAGAATTTTACAGTCTATAAGAAAAGCAAAAAGTGGAAACCCCGTAATGATATTGGACGAGATAGACAAGGTTGGTACAGACCAGCGTGGTGATCCATCTTCGGCTTTGTTAGAAGTGTTAGACCCTGAACAAAATAATACTTTTTACGATAATTATCTTGAGCTGGAATATGATTTAAGCAAAGTGCTTTTTATAGCAACGGCTAACAATATAAGTAATATACAACCTGCACTTAGAGACCGATTGGAGATAATTGATTTAAGTGGCTATGCTGTAGAAGAGAAAATTGAAATTGCAAAGAAGCATTTAATGCCGAAGGAAAAAGAAATGCATGGTTTAAAGCCCGAGAGCTTTAAAATGAGTGATGTTGTTCTGCAAAAAATTATTGAAGATTACACCAGAGAAAGTGGAGTGCGTGAGTTGGACAGGCAGCTGGCTAGCATTATGCGCTATCAGGCAAAAGAATTGGTTATGCGGGGCAAATTAAAAGCAACCATTACCAGTAACGATGTTGAAAAAATATTAGGGAAAACAAAATACAGCAATGAATTATACAAAACTGCCGGTATGCCTGGTGTTGCTGTTGGGCTTGCGTGGACCTATGTTGGCGGCGATATTTTATTTATAGAAACGCAGTTGACTGAAGGTAAAGGCGACCTTCAACTTACAGGTAACCTTGGCAATGTAATGAAGGAAAGTGCGACCACTGCTTACACCTGGCTAAAAGCAAATGCAAAAAAGGCAGGTATAGATCCCGAGCTTTTTGCAAAGAAAAATATACATATTCATGTACCCGAAGGAGCCACCCCAAAAGATGGTCCAAGCGCAGGTATTACTATGATGAGTGCGCTTGCAAGTGCATTTACCGGCAGACGTATAAAACCCTACCTGGCTATGACGGGTGAAATTACTTTGCGTGGGCAGGTGTTGCCTGTTGGCGGCATAAAAGAGAAAGTACTGGCTGCAAAAAGATCGGGTATTAGAGAAATAATTATTTGTTACTTAAATGAAAAAGACATCAACGAAATAAATCCTTTGTTCATTAAGGGAATGAAATTCCATTATGTAAAAACAATGGCACAGGTATTAGATCTGGCACTCGTTTAAAATTAATCACTTTAGAAAAACCAACCATCAAAGTTTATCGTAATTAAAAACCTGATCTCAACTAATCTCATGTTGGTTGTTTTAAGGGTTAAAAGAAAATTCCCGCCGGTTCTCCGGGGGGAATTTTTATTAAAGACAAATATTATCCGTTTAAAAAAATTGGAGCTGTTTGCTTTAATACCTTTTCACAACATTTGTATGGGCTGTCTGTAGTAGTGTCTGTGCAATATTTATTTAACATAAGTTTTAATGTTGCAGCAGCTACAACATCCCATCCCGCAGCCAGTTGTTATTTAGTTAAGAATTGTCAGATTGAGCCGTTGAAGTAGGTACTTAAAAAAATATTTAAAAATCGGTTTTAATATGTTAAACCTGACCGCTTTTTTTCTTTTCAAAAAGGCATTGAACCACAGCAACCAACTCTAATTAATCTATTCAACTTTATTTATCCTAACAAGTTTTTTTCTTGATAAAGTCAAAAAGGACAGCTTTTAAAACCCATAATCTTTTGTAATCATTCCTCCCACTCATCTTTGTTTTGTTTCCATTGCTTTATCATTTGCTTTATGTACCTCAAGGCATAATCACTGCTAAAATCTGCAACGCTCAATTTAAAATATTCTGCGGTTACCCTTACTTCATTTAAATGAATTTGAACAATTTCTACCGGGTATTTTTGAACACCTATACCAAAAGTTTGGGCAAGAACTGAATAATTAGGCTGGTAAATAATCTCCCTTTTTTCATCTTCAAGCTGTTGAGCCTGCTCCTTTAAAATTTGAAGATAAACTGCCAGCTTTTCATCCGTCAGACTCTCTAAATGTTCATTTTCTTTGTGAATCCATTTAAGTTCCAGAGTTAGCAATGCATGAAGGTTCTTTGCTTCGTAAGCAGCAATAAGCTGTTGCATTAAAATTTCTTTTTCGGCTATTTTCCCTATATCCTGTTCAAGATCAGGATGAAAAAGTTTTGCTAGCTGTTTGTAAATAGTTGCAATGTTTTTTTGTTTGAGGTAATCAATTTCCTGCTGTATTCTTTCCGCCTCTAACTGTTTTGCCGATTTGTTTTTGGTTTTATTTTCTTTTGTACCATTATCGATTGCCGGCCCTTCATTAAAGATTTTATGGCTTGCCTCATAAAATTTATTCCTCAAGGCATCTAAATCGTCCACATCAATATCTGACAAATCTGCTTTCATATCCTCTAAATCTTCCAACATTCTTAGTTTGGTAATTTCTTTTTCATTTCTAAGCCTTTCATCATAATTAGCGTTTTCAAGCACATTAAATATTTTTTTAATTTCCTTGTCAGGCTCCTCTGCCAGCTCAACCAAATATGTTTGTAAATCCTCTCTTATAATTTGTTTAAGATTTTGCTGGTCATTTTTTGTAAGCTTTTTTGTATTGAAACTGGCCCATAATAAAATAATTAATTCTCTTCTATACTTTGTTACCAACTGTTTAGTGGTATAAATATAAGTGCCGAATATTTTCAAAGCAAGATCTAATTGTAACTGTTTTTTTACAATATCCTTTTGCAATTTCTCTATACGTTTGGTAAGCTTGTTAAAAGCATCCTGGTTTTTCGTAAGCTTTTTATTGGCTTGCTTTGATATGGTAAGTCCGGCAGGCATAGCAGCAAAATCTTTTTCGGGTAAGTTGTGTTGCATTAGCGTCTTTAGTTTGAGAATTGGCAAATTTACAACTGCCAAAGGAAAGGTTTTAATATGCTGCGTTGAAACATAAATTAATATAAGATTTTATCAAAAAAAAAATGAAGTATTAGATAAGAGTATTTGTATCAGGTATTGATAACGGGGAGTTTTAAAAAACATTTTAGAGTTGCTTCGCCGACTATTATTACAAGTAAAAAAATTAGTAGCCGGTCAGGTTATTTGAATTTTTTATTCAACAATATTTCGGCACTTAAGGTTGCATCAGCAACATTCATAAAATTAATAAAGATTGACCTTAATGGCTGAAGGCAGTCACAAAAAAAGATTAATTAAGGTAAGTTATTTTCCCATTTTCTTTCTCTGTCCATCCAGTTAACTTCTTTTTTTGCTTTTAATGCCTGTACAATTCCTACAAAAAAAATAGCAAAAACATTAGCGCTTAAAAACGCCAGGTTATAACAATTATACTCAGAAATTCCGTTGTAATGCATTTTAAAAAAGATTATAAAATCCAACACCCAAAAATATAACCAGAACGCAATGGCAACTGTAAAAACTGAATAAGAAAAATACCTTACTGCCGCTGAAAAATGTGTCTTTGTCTGTTTGAAATATATTAAATAAACGGTTATAAAAAGCACTGCAGGCACACAAACAATGAACAGGGTAAACATAGCCGAGAACCATGGAATATAATTGAGCACTCCAAACAAAACCCGAAGCCCAAACATTATTAAAAATAGCGCCACAATAAAACCAATGAACGTAAAGAACAACGTTCCAAACAGCCTTATATATTTACCATTATCATCCATTAAAAATTATTTAAAATAGCTCAAATTGGTTTTTGGTGTAAGCGTTATCAAGGTTTCGTACATTAATTTTACTGTATTTTCAATATCATCTTTATGCAGCATTTCTACAGTGGTATGCATGTACCGCAGCGGTATAGAAATTAAAACACTTGGACAACCTTCATTAGCATATGCAAAAGATTCTGTATCAGTTCCAGTACTTCTGCTCACCGCCCGCATTTGATAAGGAATGTTATTTTTGTCTGCAGCAGCCTGCACAAAATCCAATAATTTATTGTGCACAGCTGGTCCGTAGCATAAAGATGGGCCTTTGCCACAGGAGCAATCTCCTTCAATCATTTTATTAATCATCGGTGTGGTACTGTCGTGCGTTACATCCGTAATAATCGCAATATCAGGTTTAATTCTGCGGGCAATCATTTCTGCACCACGCAATCCAATTTCTTCCTGCACAGCGTTTACAATATATAAACCAAATGGAAGTTTCTTCTTATTTTCTTTAAGCAAACGGGCAACCTCAGCAATCATAAAACCTCCTACTCTGTTATCAAATGCACGACCAATTAAATAACCATGTGCAAGTTCTTCGTAGCATTCCTCGTACACTGCAACAGCGCCAATATGTATGCCTAAATCTTCCACTTCTTTCTTAGTACGTGCCCCGCAATCTAAAAACAAGGTTTCAACTTTTGGTTGTGGTTCTTTGTTTTCGTTATTGCTCATCCGTGTATGTATGGCAGGCCAGCCAAAAACTGCACGTATTTTTCCTTTCTTTCCATGTATTGCTACACGCATGCTCGGCGCAATCTGGTGGTCAACACCGCCGTTTCTTTTTAAATAAATTAAACCTTCCGCAGAAATATAATTTACAAACCAGCTTATCTCATCCGCATGCGCTTCTATCACTACTTTAAAAGGAGCATCAGGGTTTATTACACCCACTGCAGTACCGTATGCATCGTTAAAAAACTCATCTACATAAGGCTTTAAATATTGCATCCACAATTTTTGCCCTCCACTCTCAAACCCTGTAGGAGATGGATTATTTATATAATTTTCAAGAAATAAGTAGGAACTTTCTTTTAAAATACTTTTTGTTTTTGTAGCTTTTGCCATATAATATTTTGATGATGCAAAGCTAAGAAAAGAATGTATGCTTTAAAATACAAAATATGCTATATGCAATATTTTTGGGGCTGTAGAATTCACCTAAAAATCATCAGTTTTTCGGCCTATTTGGTTGTTCGGTACAGTTGTATTTGCATAAGTGCCTGCGGGCGCATGCATACACAACTGCACACCGCTAATTCCACCGCAGCCCTCCAGCAAACATGCATTTTTAAACTTTTATCACAACTCTTATTTAGAAAAAACTTGCGATAACACTGCCTGTAGTACTTACAAGCATCAATCCATCAACCAAAAAATAATAGAAAAGATAACCCTGTTTTTTTAAAGATAATGTATACACCCACCATACAAAACCCCCCGTTAGTAAAAATGCAAACATCTGTGGCTTGTCATTAAAATGGTATCGCAATAACAACCCCGTAATGAAATAAGAAATGAAAACAAGATAAATAATTGAGTTTAAAGTTTTGGCCGGCGTGTCAGTGGCCAAGCTGTGCAAGCCATGGGATTTGTCAACTGTAACATCACGTTTATCAAATATTATACAGAGTAAAAGCATAAAACAAAAACGTGCTGCTAAAAGTGAATATACAGGAATAAAACTTGTGGTCAACAAACTTACAGCCGGTAAAATAGTTGTAATATAAGCCCAAGTAAAAGCAAGTAAAACGGTTTTAAAAAAACCTAACTGTTGTAACTTTTTAAAAAACTTAAATGGCCACAAAGGCAAAGAATATAACAATGTAAAAAATACACCCAATAAAACATAAGGGATTAAAAAAGGGATTTTGATAACAAAATAAAACGTACCAATTAATGCAGTTAAAAACAAAATAACAAATGATAATTGTTCTTTTATAAACACGAAATTTATTACAGTTTTTTTAAAATAAAATTTACTTAGTAACCAATAAAAGTTGTAGCTGCAAATGGTTGAAAAAAATATAAACCCATAAAGGCTTAAACTTTTTGCCGTGTGCAAAATTAAATTAGTCTGGTAGCAAAGCGCAATTGCGCACAGCGCAATAAAAATGGAATGAGATAGAATGAAATGAAGAAAACGCATTAGGGCGTAATATATAAAAATGGATCAGCTGTTTTTATAACATTGCTTTTATGTTTTGCAAAATCCTTTACATAAACTTCGTAATAAACTGTATCAGTATACGGACGGCGGGAACCGGCAGGTGGCGGACCGGGCAATGCATTTGAGCCTGCAGTACCACCTCCCCTTAAATCAATTTCTACATCTGCTTTAAAATTTTTCTTTACTGCTTTTGATAATGTGGAAGGAAATTTAAAAGAATCAACCCTAAAAGGTGAACGGGTATTTTTTACAAAAACATAAGATGTATCCTTACCTTCTTGAAAACCAAAATCGCCATCAGCGGCTGTTAATTCAATTATTAAAAGTGGTTTATCATACAAAGAATTTGAATAAAAAGGAGATGTTATCGACTTAAATTTTATTTGTGGGACAGAAGTATATTTATCTTTATTACAAGCAATAAAAACCACACATGCAACAAATGCAAAAAATAAGTAACGCATATTTTCGGATTATACTCAAATTTAATCATAGAAAAGGTAAAAACAATTTTAAATTTTAGCTTTGCTTTTTTGTTAACAAACTTTACTTCTTTAACAAGTATTATGAATCCTATTTCGTCTACAGTTTTGCAACAATCTGTATTAATATGCACACAGGAAAACTTTACAGAAAAAGCTTTGGAGGTTTTTAATTTTCAATATGAACACAACAAGGTTTACAGGATTTATTGCGACATTTTAAATAAAGCACCTGCTGATGTTACTTCTTTAGAAAAAATTCCATTTTTACCTATACAATTTTTTAAAAGCAAACAAATAAAAACCACTGAATTTGAACCGACTGTAATTTTTGAAAGCAGTGGTACAACCGGATCAATAAACAGCAGGCATTTTGTAAAAGATTTATCTGTTTATGAAGAAAGTTTTATAAAAAATTTCAGCAATTTTTATGGCAACGAAAAACAAATTTGCATTATCGGATTACTGCCTTCCTATTTAGAAAGAAAAGGTTCTTCGCTGGTTTATATGGTTAATAATTTAATAAAAAAATCAACTCATAAAGCAAGTGGATTTTACCTGTATGACCATAAAAAATTAAAAGAGGTTTTATTGCAAAATGAAAACGGTTTACAGCCAACCATATTAATTGGTGTTACCTATGCATTGCTCGATTTTGCTGAGCAAAATAAACTCCAGCTTAACAACACAATTATTATGGAAACTGGCGGTATGAAGGGCCGCCGGGAAGAAATGACCCGAAAAGAAGTGCATGAAATGCTTAAAGAAAATTTAGGTGTTACCAGCGTTCATTCTGAGTATGGAATGACGGAATTATTATCGCAGGCATATTCAAAAGGAGAAGGGATTTTCGAATGCCCTGCATGGATGCGCATTTTAATTAGAAAAGAAGATGATCCGTTCGATATTTCCACAGCGGAAAATTATAAGGAATTGTTTTGCAATGGCGCCATAAACATTATCGACTTGGCAAATATTTACAGTTGTTCTTTTATTGCAACAGATGATACGGGGAAATTATATAAAAATAATAATTTTGAAATAACAGGCAGACTGGAAAACAGTGATATTAGGGGTTGTGGATTAATGATTTTATGATTTTAAAAGAAATAACGCATGTTTTTACCACCAAAAAGTATTTTTTTAATTAAGCCCTTATAAGTATAGTTAAATAGATTTACAGAAACTGAAGGGCTGCGAGATGGAAAGTAGTACCCCACATTGAATGAGCCCTTGCGAATGAATGATTAGTACCACGTACAACCCGTACAAATGTTATAATCTGGCATATTTTTACAACCTTAAAATCTTTTAAAATACAAATTATTTAAAAATATTTCGCCTGTAATACTTGTAAACATTGAGCTTATGACTAAATATTTTATTCAAATAAAAAAGTTTTCAAAATAAATTTGTCTAAAAACATTTTTGCCCTATTTTTGCACACCCAACGAAAGAAGGGAATAGAAGAATTGGTAGCTCAGTTGGTAGAGCAATACACTTTTAATGTATGGGTCCTGGGTTCGAGTCCCAGCCAGTTCACATAACTCCTTGACGTTTGTTGAGGTTTTTTTTTGCCAGATATTTATATAATTTATTCCCAAAAGCTTGGGAAATATTATGTCGGGGTGTCTATGGATTTGCAAAGGCGTTTGTAAGAATATAACAGTGAACATTCTAAATTTACTTCGTTTTTTTTTCCTTGGATCTTAAAATATCCAGAATCATTTGCAACTTTACCCCAGGCTAAAGAGAGAGAATTGGAAATTAAAAAAAATTCAGAATTTATATTGAAAAGTTGATTGGCAGCTCTATCGGTTGAGCATCCCGATTTTAAATCGGGAGGGCCCTGGGTCCGGGTCCCAGCAAGTTCACTTAACGAGTTCTATTATGAACTGCTTTTTTATGCCTTAAATTTGTTTCATGAACGATTTTTTTAAAGACAAAACAGTAGCCATCACAGGTGGAAGCGAAGGAATTGGCAAAGCACTTACAGAACTTTTGCTGGCTGCCGGAGCAAATGTTGCAACCTGTTCACGCAGCCAGGATAAATTAAATATACTTCAGCAAAATAATCAGAATAAACCTTTGTTGTGCATTGCTGCAGATGTAAGTGTTTACGATGACTGTAAAAATTTTATTGAAAAAACCCTACAGCGTTTTGGTAAAATTGATATTTTAATAAACAACGCAGGAATTTCTATGCGGGCAGAATTGAAAGATGCAGATGTTTCTATTTTTAAAAAAATTATAGAAATAAATTATTTGGGAGCAGTTTATTGTACAAAACTTGCCCTTGATAGTTTATTAAGCACCAAGGGAACAATTGTGGGCGTTTCATCTATTGCGGGATACCGTGGTTTGCCAGGCAGAAGTGGTTACAGCGCCAGTAAATTTGCTTTGAACGGCTGGCTCGAAGCAGTGAGAACTGAATTACTTGATGATGGTATAAATGTAATGTGGGTCGCACCGGGCTTTACCAAAAGCAATATCAGAAATGCCGCATTAAATAAACATGCGAAAGCACAAGGAGAAAGTCCGCTGGATGAACAATCACTGATGTCGCCCGAAGAAGTTGCACAACATATTTTAAATGCTGTTGTAAAAAGAAAACGTACGCTGGTATTAACTTTTACGGGTAAACGTACCGTGTTTATGAATAAATTTTTTGCAGCTTTCACTGACAGGCTTACCAAAAACTTTTTTTATAAAAAAGGAAAACTTGTAAAATAGCTTAATAACTGCAGGTAGATTATATTGCAGGCTAAATTATTTTTTACCAGATGCCTTTGTTAACCCTCACAAGCGATATAGGTTTACAGGATTTTATGCCTGCCGCAATAAAAGGACAGATAATGCAGGCTGACCCTACTTTTAATATTATAGATGTAACGCATTTACTTTCCCCTTTTAATTATCCTCAAGCTGCTTATGTGTGCAGGAATGCCATAAAGAATTTTCCTTCGGGTACTTATCATCTGATACTTATTAATTTATTTGACGAAAAATGCGACCACCTCCTTTTTATAGAACACAATGGTTATTACATTGGCTGTGCAGATAATGGACTCATCACCATGATACTGGAAGAAGAACCTCAAAAAATTACAGCACTTACACTGGGAAAAAACCAGCCACGTAACATACTGTATTGCACAGGTATTTTTGCAAAAGCATTTAGTAAGCTAGCTTCAGGAATTCCTTTCGCTGAAATTGGGTACCACGATATTTCGATAAAGGTAAAAAATCCATTGAAACCAATGCTTGGCAATAACTGGATTGAGGGGCAGATAATTTTTATTGATAACTTTGAGAATGTGATTGTAAACATCAGTAAAGAAGAATTTGAAGAACAGCGAAGGGGAAGAAGTTTTAAAATTATTTTTAAAAGGGATGAAGTAATTGATAAAATCAGTGACACTTATGCAGATGTGGCTGAGGGCGAAAAACTGGCCATGTTTAATTCTGCCGCTTACCTGGAAATTGCCATTAATAAAGGGAATGCTGCAGGACTTTTTGGTTTGCAGGGGTTTTCAGAAAGACAACAAAAAGTATTGCAGGTACAGTTTTCAAACAACCATATTTTTTATCAGACAGTTAAAGTATATTTTCAATAAAAATAAATATTAATCATTTCATCCATCAAAAAAAATAAAAATGAAAAAACTATTATTTGCATTCTCTCTATTGTGCGCTGCCAACATAGCAAATGCGCAGTTAAAAATGCCTGCACCTTCGCCAACACAAATCATAAAGCAGGACTTTGCATTAGGCAGTATTGAACTTACATACAGCCGCCCATCAATAAAAGGCAGAAAAATATTTGGAGATCTTGTTCCTTACAATGCAGTTTGGCGTACAGGTGCAAATGCAGCTACCATTATTAAATTTAATGATGTTGTTGAAATTGGCGGTAAAAAAATTGATACAGGATCTTATGCATTGTACAGCATACCGAATGATGGTAGCTGGGAAATTATTTTAAATAAAGGAATCACTAACTGGGGATCTGATGGGTACAAACAAACTGAAGATGTTGTACGTTTTAAAGTAAATACAATGAAAATGAAAGAAGCTTCAGAAAGTTTTACAATGCAGTTTGCAAATATAAAACCTGAAAGTTGTGAGCTGCAAATTATGTGGGATAAAACGGCTGTAGCAATACCTATAACTGCATTAATCAAAGACCGTATGCGTGCTTCAATTGAAAAGGCGATGATGGGTGAAAAAAAACCTTTTTGGAATGCAGCACAGTTTTACAACGAATATGATAAAAACAGTACTAAGGCCTTAGAAAATATCAATGGTGCAGTTGCAGAAAATCCCAAAGCATTCTACATGTGGCTTTACAAAGCTAAAATAGAGAAAGAAATGGGTGATAAAAAAGCTGCTTTGGCAAGCTCAAAAAAATCTTTGGAACTTGCACGTGAAGCAAAAAATGAAGATTATGTAAAAATGAATGAGGATTTAATGAATAAGTTAAAATAATAAATAATCTATAAAATGAAAAGCCGCTTTTTAAAAGGCGGCTTTTTTGTTTCCGGCAAATAGCTGAATAAATAGACTTATGAAAATTACAAAACCTACTCCAATTACATTCAGCCACAAAAATGAAATAATATCAGCTTTGTAGATAACAATAACGCCTATTTGAGATATTAAAGCGGCAATAAAAACTGCATTTGCCTTTACATGCTTTATCCAAAAAGCAACTAAGAAAATACCCAGAATTACACCATAAAATATGGAACCTAAAATATTTACTGCCTCGATTAAACTATTACCAATATTTTGTGCAAACATGGCAATAACTATGCAGAACACGCCCCAGCCAAAAGTATACCACTGCGAAGTTTTATAATCCTGCAAAGAGGTTTTTTCTGCAATAAAAAATTTTTGATGAAAGTCTATCATGCTGCAGGCTGCTAAAGAGTTTAAAGCACCCGCAATACTTCCCCAGGCACTTAAAAAAATAACAGCAAACAATAATCCTGTAAGTCCAATGGGTAAATTATCTTTTACAAAGCGGAGGAAAATAAAATTGGTATCGTTTGCATCATCACCGGGCAAGGCTTTTTTAAGTTCGGTTTTGTAAGCCAAACGTTGCACGGCCATGGCTGCCGCATCTTTACGAACAGCAGCATCATTATAATATGCAGTTATTTTTTGTAATTGTGGTGCTGATGGAGTTTTTTTAGCCGCTATTATTTTGGTATCATCAAAATATACAGGCGCTTTGTGATAGAGATAAAAAGTAAAAATTAAAATACCAATCAATAAAATAAAAAATTGCATAGGTACTTTTACAAGTCCGTTAATAAGTAATCCTTTTCTGCTCTCTGCAATATTTTTTCCGGTTAAATACTTACCAACCTGGCTGTGGTCTGTACCAAAATAACTCAGTGCAAGAAAAAAACCACCAATCAGCCCACTCCAGATATTATATTTATCTTTCCAGTCAAATCCTTTATCAGTAAAGCCTGTAGTAATAACGTTCATTTTTCCATATGATCCTGCTTCCTTTATTGCTTCTTTAAACCCCATACCTGTAGGCAACATACTTACTGCTATGTAGCCAATTAAAAAAAGAGAAATAAAAATAATAATCATCTGCAATTTTTGTGTGTGTGCAACAGCATTTGAACCACCACTCATGGTATAAATAATTAAAATACCGCCCATCAAAATATTGGTATAATAAATATTCCAGCCCATAATAGAACATAGAATAAGAGATGGTGCATAAATGCTTACCCCAGTACTTAAACCTCTGGAAATTAAAAATAAAAAAGAAGTAAAAGTTCTGGTTTTTACATCAAATCGTTTTTCTAAAAATTCATATGCAGTATAAACTTTTAATTTGCTGAAAACAGGAACAAAAAAAACGCTGATGACAATCATTGCAAAAGGCAAACCAAAATAATATTGCACAAACCTCATTCCATCTGTGTATGCCTGACCAGGACCTGTTAGATAAGTAATTGCACTTGCCTGAGTTCCCATTATACTTAACAAAACCAAATACCAGGGCATGCTTCTGTTGCTTAGAAAATAACCTTCTAAATTTTTTGTTGTACGGCTCTTGTAAATGCCGTAAACAACAATACAACATAAAACAGACACCAGTATAATCCAGTCAATAATGTTCATTCAACGCAGTGTTATAAAATATTACTTCTGTGGTTTGGCTATCAAATTTGCAAACAATCTGTAAGCGCCGGGCACAGCAGCAGGTAATTCTCTGAAAAATACAAGCCCGGTATAAACATACTTCCCTTTGCCATAATCTGCCACGATAAGGCTTCCGTCCTGCTCACCTTCGCCGGGATCTTTCATGCTGATTATTTTTTTGTAAGCAACGTCGGTTTTTTCTGCATTGTAAATACTTCTTTCCTGTATCCAACCTTCAAAATCATTTTGAGTTATTTTATTTGGATAATTTAAACTTGGATGGTTAGGCAATAAAAAATTTACTACAGCAGTTTCATCAGTAATTCTGTTCCTGCTAATCGTAAATGGAAATGGAGAAATATTAGCTTTTACCGGACCGATTGAATTGTTTGTATTGTATTGTGTTAACAGCACACCCCCGTCATTTACATACTGCATTAGCAGCGGATAAACATTACTGAGCCATTCGTGAATGTTGTAAGCACGAACGCCTGTTATTACCACATCGAATTGTTTTAAGTTAGATGAAGTAATATCATTTTCTGTAAGCATCGTTACTTTATAGCCCATCTGCTCCAATGCCTGTGGCACTTTATCGCCTGAGCCTGCAATGTAACCTGCATTAGTACCAACTGTTTTTAAATCAATTTTTAAAACTTTTATTTTATCCTGATAATTATAAAAAACATCAGGTATATGATCATAACTTATTTTTTTGAGAGAGGTATACTGGTGTTCGTTCATCGAAGCTGCTACAAGCTCCCCACCAACAGAAGCTATTTCGTTATTTTTAAAATCATCGCTATTAAAGATTGCTGAAATATTTGTTTTGGTATTTTTTTCCATCAACATAGTTGTGTCTGAAACCAGCTTATGTTCTTTATTAATGTTAGTATAAAATTTTACTTTTTCATTCAATTTATTATTTGATTGAATGGTAAAATCAACCTGTTTTTTTTGATCTTTTTTACTGTTGGAAAAGATTACAAGATTCGGTGATACATTAATAAAAACAGGACTTACAAGTTGTATTGGTTCATATAACTCTCCTTTTACAGGATCGGTATATTTATACTTTATAGGTTTTCTGTAATTGTAAGAAGTCCCATCAATGATGATTTTAAAATCAGCATAATAGTTCGGGTTTTCAGGTTTACCTATATCTTCCTGCTCGGCAACGTAAGCGGCACCGTTCATTTGTTTCTCTAAAAAATAAGGCTGTGTTGCAGTTAATTTTTCATCGAGTTTTATGGATGCAAGTATTTCCTGATTATCATTGGCAGAAGTATTATTAAAAGTCAATAATTTACCAAAAGTTTCCGCTGAGGCGTTTGTAATATTTGCTCCTGAGCGATTTATAAAAGATAACTTTATTTTGATGCTGTCTCCAATTACATTTAACTGATTTACCGCCGTTGCCTCCATAAATAACCCTGCACATTGCGCTATTAAATTTTGTGCAAGTTCCTGTTTATCTTTTGTCATGAAAGGTTGAGATTCAACATACATTTTGGAAAGGGCTTCAAGATCATTTATTGACTTTTTGGGATTGAAAAAATCGTATCTGTTAATAATATCCTTAACCATACTAAAATATTCTTTGGCTTTTTCGGTTTTAAATCCGCTTGAATCTACACCGTCCATCAAATCACTTGTGGGCTTCTCCCCTTTTATGGTAGTAAAATATTCAAAAGATTTTCCCCGTTGTGCAGGCACACCAAAACCTTGACTCTTATGCCTGCTGCGGCTTTCAGCTGCTATTTCTCCGTAACTTTTACCAAGAACAGGATTATAAACGCCACAATCAATTTTAAACTGGTCTTCCCGGGTTGTATTATTTCCACCAAAATTAAATGTATTCCACAGCAATCTTTTTGTCTGCCATACTGTTACATATTTTAGCTGCTCAGGAAATTTTGTTACATCTGCTGCAGCGTCAAAAGCCTCGCCTGCAAGTATTGCTGATGCAGTATGGTGACCATGACCACCTTCCCCGGTTGTTGGAAAACGGGTAATAATTACGTCGGGCTTAAATTTTCTAATCACCCAAACAACATCCGATAAAATTTTATCATGTCCCCATAAGCGCATGGCTTCTTCAGGATTTTTACTGTATCCAAAATCGAATGCTCGGCTAAAAAACTGTTCTGCACCATCAATTCTACGTGCCGATAAAAGTTCCTGTGTACGAATTAATCCAAGATCAGTTCCCTGATCATCACCAATTAAGTTTTGTCCGCCATCGCCTCTTGTTATACTTAAGTAACCGGTACGAAATTTTCTTTCATTTGCCAGGTAAGCAAGCAGTCTTGTATTCTCATCATCAGGATGTGCTGCTACATATAATACACTTCCAAATACTTCCAGTTTTTTCATTTGCTGTAAAATGTCAGCAGCGGAAAATGTAATAGCTGCTTGTGCATTTACGTTATGTAGAAAAAATGCAACACCTGATAAAAGCAAAAAGAATTTCTTCATTTTTTAATTAGTTTTTAAACACATTATCCAATTTCGATTACTGACCAATAAAAAAAACCGCATTGGTAAATAACATTTTTCCATTTTCCCAAAAACTTCTAAACAGTGGATTATCTGCAAAGAAAATAACAGCACCTTTACCCATTGAGAATTCCCCTAAAAGTACCGCATCCTTTAAATTAGCCTTTACTTTAGTACCAACAAAACCTGCAACAGGCTGTGTTTTTCTTATAACGCCTACGTTCCATCCTTCTCTCAAATATTCGTATGCATTCTCATTTAATTTTAGGGTGTAATAATAATTTGGATATCCATAACCAAGTGGATGTGTATTATCCAATTCCATCTTATAAATAGCGCCGGGTATATTGTTGGTGACACTTTCTTTTTCTCTTTCAGCATATTTTTTTAAAGCAGTATAGCCAAGTGCTGTATCTGTTTTGTCTTCAGGAAGTTTTTTTAATTTAATTCCCCAATCAAGTCCGGAAATTTGTTTTACAGCATTCTCCATAACAATTAATTTTCCCCCATCTTTTACCCATTGTTTTAGTGAAGCAGCCGCCTCTTTTGTATTTAAAAATTTATACTTTCCATCAGGAATTATAATTGTGTTGTAACTTTTAAAATCAGTATTGTCAAACTCCTTTGCATTTATAAGCGTAATTTTTTTATTCAATTCCTGATCAAACAGATGCCATACTTCGCCCGCTCCTGTTGATGAAACACCTTCACCTGTAAGTAATGCAACATTAGGGTTTTTTACAAAATGAATTTTATTTGAACCTGCATCAAATCCATTTTGCGAAAAGCCTGAAGATAAAATTTTAAAATCACTTTTAAACTGCTTAAACAAAGTAAATATCTTTCCAATTTTATCTTCATTCCCTTTACGGAGAACAAGTAAACTACCTTCTCGGTACTTTTCATCGTCATTGACGAAAGCAGATTCAGCAAATCTCAGTTTTACATTGGCATCGAGCAATGCACTAGCCAATTTTGTTTCATTAAAACCATTGTAAGCTACCACATATCCATAGGCATTACTATTTGCTGAAGCTATTGAAACAGTAATATTTTCATCTCTGTTTGAAGCAATTACTTCTTTGGCTGCATAGGTTTGTAAACCATATGCATAGGGAAGTGCCCAGGCTGTTATATCGTAAGTGGCACTGTCATTAAGTTTGGGTTGGGGCTCAAACAATACTTTTAATAAGGCAGCTTTTGGTTGTGCAGCATTTATTATAAGATCATTTTTTTGAACTGAAAAATTTTCTTCTTTCTGGTTAAAATAATTATAGCCTTTTACAGTGTTGTTTGCAGTTGCAAAACCAAAAATTATTTCATTTTTTTGTAGAAGATTTTTTAATGCAGAAATATTACTGTTTTTAGTATTCTTTACAATATAGGTTTTGTAAATATTGTTTGAACCTGCATTACTTTCATCAAAATATTTTTTAAAATTAGCTACAAGTTTGCCTGCATTTGTAGATGCTATTTCTATGGTGCTGATACTTGTTGCAAAGTGATGATCAATTCTGTCTGCCAATGTTAATGTATCACCATTCTCTAAAGCAATAGCAACACCACCGCTGTTATTGCCACCCTGCTCATAAGTCATACCAACGCTTCCGTTAAATAAGGGATAAGTATCTCCATATGATGGATAAAACAAATCAAAATATTGCTTTGTAAAAAATAACCAGCCATTAGCATCAAAATATTTAGCATGGTTTTTACCAACTGTGACCTGAAAATCTTTCTGCCACTGCGTTACAGCCTCGTGCACAGGCTCTGCTGCAGGTGCAAAATAATAAGGTGAGTTGGGAGATTGTTCATGAAAGTCGCAATGTATTTGCGGCATCCATTGCTGGTATTTTACCAAACGTGTTTGCGATTCTATTTGCGTTTGCCATGCCCAGTCACGGTTTAAATCGAAATTATAATGGTTGCTTCTTCCACCGGGCCATGGCTCATCATGTTCTCTTGCATTTACATCTGCATTTGGTGATTTTCCAATCACCTGTGTAAGCCAGTTTACATATCTGTCACGTCCATCAGGGTTTAAACATGGATCAATTATAACTACAGTATTTTTCATCCATTCATTTAAAGATGAATTTTTTCCGCTTAATATTTCATACAATACTTTCATGGAAACTTCAGAAGAACTCGGCTCATTGCCATGTACATTGTAACTAAGCCAGACAATTACCGGAGTATTAATATTACCTGGGGCATCTTTCAACAAACCGGTTAACCGCAAATTGTTTTTTCGGATATCATCAATTCTTTTCAGGTTTTCTTTAGAGGATATAACAGCCATCAGCAATGGTCTTCCTTCATTTGTCTCGCCATATTTCTCCAGTTTAATTTGGTCGGGTAATGCATTGGCTACTGACTCAAAATAGTTTACAATCCGGGAATGTGCGGTAAATTTACTTCCCAGTTTATAACCCAGAAATGCATCTGGAGTTGCAATGCTTTGTGCATCACTGAATAAGGAAAGTGTACAGAAAAAAAGTAAGCCAAGGGTTAGTTTGTACATATATGTTTGGTTATGGCTGTGAAATTAAATTGTAAAAAAATAAAAAACGATTTTATTTTACCTAGCACATTAGCATAAACCTCTTTTTTAAAATATAATATTGTAAAAAGCATTTGCAATGTCAAAACCTTACATTTGATTATGAAAAAAATATTATTTCTAGCGTCGTTTTATTTGACTGTCAGCACACAGGCGCAGGTTACTCATTTTAAATATAACAATACTAAAAATATTACTGTAAACAAAGCTGCTGTAGTATCTGCACATGCACTTGCTAGCAATGCGGGCATAGCAGTAATGAAAAAAGGTGGTAATGCTTTTGATGCTGCAATTGCCACACAACTGGCGCTGGCAGTTGTTTATCCCGGTGCAGGTAATTTAGGTGGCGGTGGTTTTATGGTTGCGCATACCAGTGCCGGAAAAAATATTGCTCTTGATTACAGAGAATCAGCACCGGCAAAAGCTACTAAAGATATGTATCTGGACAGTGCCAGAAATGCGATAACTATTTTGAGCATGGAAGGAAGACTTGCAAGTGGTGTTCCTGGAACTGTTGCAGGATTGTTTGCAACACTAAAATATGCCAAACTTCCTTTCTCAACTTTAATAGCAGAAGCTATAACCCTTGCTGACAAGGGATTTGCAGTAACAAAAGCACAGGCTGAAGATTTTAATAACAGCCGTTCAGTTTTCTTAAGAAACAATAAAAACAAAGTTGCATTTTTAAGAGATATTCCGTGGAAGGCAGGCGATGTTTTAATACAGACAGAACTTGCGAACACCTTAAAAAGAATTAGAGATTTTGGACTAAAAGGTTTTTACGAAGGAGAAACAGCCAAACTTATTGCATCAGAAATGAGCAATGGAAATGGTATTATTACTGAAAAAGATTTAAAAAATTATAAAGTCAAAGAAAGAGTAGCAATGCAATTCCCTTATAAAAATTATCAGGTAATTACAATGCCTTTACCGAGTAGCGGCGGAATTATTTTACAGCAGTTATTTAAAATGACACAACAAAAGAAATTGAATTCTTACCCTTTTCATTCCGCGGAAAGTATACAGCTTATTGTTGAAGCAGAACGCAGAGCTTTTGCAGACCGTGCAGAATTTATGGGCGATGAAGATTTTGTAAAAGTTCCGGTTAAAACACTTGTTAGTGAAAAATATTTAAAAAATAGAATGGCAGATTATGTTGCAGGCCAAGCCGGAAATAGTAATAATGTTAAACCAGGTCAAATTAAAGAAAGTGAAGAAACTACACACATCAGTATTACAGATGCAGAGGGAAATGCGGTAGCAGTTACCACTACATTGAATGATCATTTTGGAAGCAAGACAATTATAAGTGGAGCCGGGTTTGTAATGAATAATGAAATGGATGATTTTAGTGTAAAGCCAGGCGTACCAAATATGTATGGTGCTATTGGGAATGATAAAAATGCTATTGCTCCCGGTAAACGTATGCTGAGCAGCATGACACCTACAATTATACTTAAAAACAATCAGCCTTATATAGTTGTGGGCACACCGGGCGGTACCACTATCCCTACGAGTTTGTTTCAAAGTATTATAAATATTGTAGATTATAACTTGAGCGCTGAAGACGCAGTTAACAAACCTAAATTTCACCACCAATGGCAGCCCGATGTTATTTATGTTGAAAATGATTTTGAAAAGGATGTACAAACGAAACTTATAGAAATGGGTTACAAAATAACAGAACGGGGTACTATTGGGAGAACAGAATTAATAAAAATTGACAAGAGTAAAAAATCGAATAATAAAATAGAGATAAAGGCAGTTGCCGATAAACGGGGCGATGATGATGCAAGAGGATATTGAATTTGTAGCTCCTATTTTGCTGTTGGCTTTAAAAGTGAATAAATAACGGCATCCATAAACTTGCCATCATAAAATTTATTTTCTTTAAAATGAGCTTCTTTTATAAAATTATTGTTCTCTAAAACCCTTGCTGATCCAATGTTTTCGGGATCAATAATTGCTTCAAGAGAGTGCATGCTCATCTCATTGAAACCATACTCAACAATTAATTTTATGGCTTCAGTTATAATGCCTATCCCTTTAAATTCCGGTGACAGCATATAGCCTATTTCAGATCTAAAATGCTGCCATTTAATTTCGTGATGGCCAATAAAACCGATTAAAGTATCGTTTCCTTTTAGGGTAATTGCCCAGTTTATTCCCTCATTTGTTTCCAGTTTTTTATCAATCGTGTTTATAAGCACCATTGCCTCATCAAGATTAATGCACAATGGTCGTGGTACAAATTTCATAACCTCAGCATTGCTTCTCAAGGCAAAAATTTCATTTACATCCGCAGCTGTTATCCGTCTTAAAACCAAGCGCTGTGATTCTAAATTTTTAAATGGCAGAAAAGAAAATTGTTTCATAAGTAAACCTTATTATATTTTAAAAACTTAAAAATAATAGTTTATTCTTTTGTTTAATATTTTAAAATTAATATCCATCACATCATATATTTCATTTGATTTCCAGGAGTAATGCCACCATTCTGTTTCGAGACTTTTAAAACCAAATTTTTCCATGGTTGATTTTAACAGCACTCTGTTTGCGATAATTTCAGGCGACAGATTTTTAGTAAAGGAATGGTGAGCGGTATCAGTAAAATTATCAAACGCAGTTCCCATATTTAATTCTTTTGCGGTTGTAAGGTTTACTAAAGTTATATCTACAGCAATCCCTTTATTGTGCCCGCTTCCATTGACCGGGTTTGCAACATATCGTTTATCATGAATAATTGCCCACATTAGTTTTGTAACAGAATAAGGCCGGTACGCATCAAATATTTTAAAACCCAATCCCATATTTTTTAGATACTCATGTATTAACAGCAAAGCTGCAGCTGCATCTTTGCCCAGGTATGTTGTAGTAGCAGATTTGTATAATTTTCTTTTGGTGAAATTATTTGTAGTGCTGTATTTTAAATCGAAAATGATATCGGGAATGATTTGCTTGAGATTAATCATTTCATTTTTATCATTTAGTTTAACCGATGCTTTATAATCCTTAAGGGTGGAAATTATTGGCTGCGGCTCTGCTTTAGCTGATGAAACCGTAAAAAATATGATGCAAAAAGATAGACAGATTATTAACTTCACTTAATTGATTTATTTAAAAATTATCTTTACAAATTAAATTATTTATAGTCAAATAAAGTTATTGTGATTTATTAATATCTGTTTGAGTTTTAATAAAATAAAACGGGTATTTTAGTTCAAGATCCTATCATTGATTAGTGAAACAAAACAGTATTTAAATGAATGTAGAAATTATAGACAACGATGGCATCAATATTAAGTTTATTAATACAGAAGCTGAACTTGTAAAACTTACTGAAAAATTAAGAACAAAAACTGCTTTTGGTTTTGATACGGAGTTTGATAGATTTTGCAGGGAGTATGGTTTTAAGCTTTTCCTTTTACAAATATTTGATGGCGAAACCTGTTACTTAGTAGATCCCCTGGCATTAAAAGATCTTACCGCTATATGGACCGTTTTTGAAGACGCTTCAATCTGCAAGGTAGTTTATTCATCTTCTGAAGATATTCAACTTTTAAAACTGAATGGATGCCATATCAAAAATATTTATGATCTGCAGATTGCGGCTAAGCTCTGTAACCATAATGCCAACTCATTTTCTGATCTTGTAAAAGTTATGTTTAATGTAGAAATAGATAAGAGCATGCAAAGATCTAACTGGCGACCAAGACCGCTTAATAAAGCACAACAGATTTATGCAAGCAATGATGTAATATGGTTGCTAAAAATAAAAGATATTTTTACTAAAACAGCTGAGGAAACGGGAGTTACTTCAATGATTGAAGAAGAAAATATTTTGTGTCAAGAGGTTGTTGCAACAATGTATACCGTAAAACTTTCAGCAAAGCAAAAAGCTACCAACAGCAATTACCACCAGAAAGAATTGCTTAAACTTTTTCATATTCGCAACAAAATTGCAGAGCAATATAACCTACCGCCATTTCAGGTTGTGGCAGATGATACACTGGAAGAAATTATGGGAGACAAAAATATTTTTCTGAACCATCCATTTAAAAAAGGGTATTGTGGAAAATTATTGAATGATGATAGCAACAAACAACTTTTTTATGATGCGGTTTTTTCAATTGATGTAAACATAGAAAATTTACCGGCTAAAAAAACATATAATAACAATGGAGAGCGAAATTATTACAAAGCACCATCAAAAGAAACAGTAGAAAACTACTGCAAAAAAATAAGTGATGTTTTAGTAAAAGATTTCGGGGGAACTAGTGCAGAATACATTTTAAGAGGATTAAAAAAATCACTTTTAACAATGCCATACAATGAGATTAAATTAAGGAATTACCAGCAGCAAATAATTACTGAAACCTGTACTAGATTTGATATAGAACTTTAAGAAGAGAAACGAAATAACCGGCAACAATGCAAAAAGGAATAAAATATCTCAGTAAAAAAGATAAAGTTTTTGCATTAATAATTGAGCAATTCGGTATTCCTGCAATTCCTGCACGACCACAGGGTTTTGAAACACTCGCATTGTTGATTTTAGAACAGCAGGTTTCCATTGATTCAGCCAAGGCAACTTTTTTAAAATTAAAAAATGCTGTAAAATCTTTTACACCAAAATATTTATTGGCACTATCTGATGTTGATTACCGAACATGTGGTGTAAGCCGCCAAAAAACATCTTACATAAAAGCTTTGGCAGGTGCTGTAATAAATAAAGATATTGATATTGAAAGCCTGCCATTTAAAAGCCCTGATGCTGTGAGAGAAGAACTCATTAAAATAAAAGGAATTGGAAACTGGACCATTGATGTGTACTTAATATTTTGCCTTCAGTCAACCGATATTATACCATTAGGAGATATTGCAGTTGTAAATACAATTAAAGAACTGTTCAATATTCACGATAAAAATGAAATGGAAACGTATACCAAATCGTGGAGCCCACACAGGTCTGCAGCTACATTTTTACTCTGGCATTATTACCTGGGAAAAAGAAGAAGAAAAGTCACTTATTAATTTACAAACCACCACCTAATTCCAAACCTAATCATTAGACCCTGCGTTGGATAATGTGGCGCAGCAAAATTATTATCTACAAAGCCAAACCCATTTGTAAAGTTTACTGTATTTAAATTCTCTGCCCGTAAAAATGCTGAAAATCCTTTTATTCTAAAGTTTAAAAAAATTGCAATATCCGGTCTGTTCTTAATTGTAACAGTATCCTGCGGACTAAACTGCCCTAACAACGGTGAATAATTATTTGCTTTGTAAGGGGTGTAATAACGCATTTCCAAACCTGTACTGATTCTTAAATTTTTAAATAAACTTCCTTCAAAAGCTATCCTGCTTCTTGTGTAAAGAAAGGGCAATTTTATAGGTGCAGCTTTGTCGGTTTGCTGCAATGTTGCATCAGCGTAATAAAAGAAATTCTTTTTAAGTTTTATCTTTTTTGAAGCAAAAACCTGTAGAATATTAATCGGTTTATTGTACTGAGCCGTTTGGTAATAATTTTTAAAATAACTGTAATTGGTTAAAAGATAATTATTGAAACCAAATTTTATAAATGGGTTACTTGCAGTAGCACCAAAGGAAGTAATATTCTCCTTTTTATAGTTATTAATATTACCTAAATTAAAGGAAGACCGGTTGTCAAATAAAAAAGAAGCTGTGCGGTTTACATTGCAGAAATAAAAATTTACATCACCTAATTTTTTATTTAAATATCGGCCAATACTACCTTGTACACTATAATCGCCGCTGTTTAATCCGTTTAAATAATATTCTCCTTTTAGCAGCACATCCCACAATTTATTACGGGTTCGGTTTCTATATTCGCCATGTAGAAGAATATTATAAAAATTATAATTACTCGTTTTTAAATTAGCTTTTAGCATTTGCAGACTGGCGCCTGCTAAAAAGAACTGGGCAGCATTTTTTGTATCAGGAAATTGTATCAATGAAAAATCATTGGTAACAGATTGCCATTTTTCATACAACTGAAAAGTATCTCTGCTTCCAGGAAAATTTATAGCATACCAGTTTTTGTAAACTATGGAATCTGCAACTGCATCTTTAAAAAGATAGGTATTTGTTGAGGCTGTAAAAGTATGTTGTAACCTTAGCTTCGGGTAAAATAAATATTCTTTTGTGGAATCATTTACAGCTATGGAATCTCTTTTACCAAGATCATAACTTTGGCGAAGGAAAAATATTTTTTCCTTGTAAGTATTTCCTGTTTTTACAGAAGCCTGAAATGGATTTGGCTCATAAGGTAATGCGCCGCCCAAGTTTACAGGAATACTAAACCTTGATTTTTTGTTTGGATCGAGCAACAGGGCATCTGATGTAATACCGCCGTTTTCAGAAGCTTTTAATGAATTTGATATATATACAAACGAACCGTTGTATCTTTTTCTTTTACCCTGATAACTACTGAATAGGCGTACATTATTGTGGTTGGTATTTTGTGTAACAAAAAAGCCCGGCGCACTTATTAACCTGTATTCAAAACCAACATTAATATTTGATCGTGGATTTTGTGTATGCAATGCCTGTATCATTTGTTCCCTCCCACTGGCAAGCTGGTACCCAATCATAGAAAAAGGCCCTGTAGTTTTATACTGTTTTGTATCTTCCAGTTTAAATTTATACATATCAAATGCATGAAAACCGGCATCCCATCCTGGCTTATTAAATGGTTTAAATATGAGTGGAAATGCCGCCTGACCGTTATTGCCAAGATATTGGTAAGATGTAGGGACTGAATAATATTTATCAAAATCATTTACCGAAGAATCTATCGGATACCTTCTTACAGAGTCTAAATACCGAAAACTTATCGAAATTGAATCTGCCAGATCATCTCTGTGTTCAAAACCGAGTGTATCAAGTTTATTGTTATTTTTTCTTTTGGTGGTATCAGATCCTCGTGAATTTGTTTGAGAACGTTTTGAATTTAAAACTTCTCTCATACGCCCACCCGGCAATTGGCAAAATACAGCTGCTGCAATAAAATAAAAAAAGAAAAATAAGGATACTTTTTTCATGGAAATTATATAGCTCCTATCAGTTCTTTAAAAATATGTGTAAGCTTTGGTTCGGCATCTTTTGCAGCCTGTAAAACTTCTTCGTGGGTAATGGTATTTTCTTCTTCTCTAATACCAATGTCTGTAATAACACTCATAGCAAAAACCGGCAAACCCATGTGTACAGCGGCTATTACTTCCTGCACTGTGCTCATACCAACTGCATCACCTCCTAATATATGAAGCATTTTATATTCTGCACGGGTTTCAAAAGTTGGGCCTGTTACACCTACATAAACGCCTTGTTTAACTTCGTAGTTTGCCATTGTAGCAATTGCCAGCGCTTTATCAATTAAATCTTTTCGGTACGGTTCGCTCATATCAGGGAATCGGGTACCTAATATATCTTCATTTTTACCAATTAATGGATTTATTGTTAGGGTGCTGATGTGGTCGTTAATAATCATTAAATCCCCTACTTTAAAAGTTTTGTTCATACCTCCTGCAGCATTGCTGATAAGCAAAGTTGAAATACCCAGATGCTTCATTACTCTAATTGGAAAAACAACTTCTTCTGTTGAGTAGCCTTCGTAATAATGAAAGCGTCCCGCCATTGCTACCACTTTTTTTCCTGAGAGTTCTCCAAAAATTAATTTGCCGCTGTGACCCTTTACAGTGCTTACAGGAAAATGAGGAATATCGGCGTAAGTAATTTCTTTTTCAATTTTTATTTCTCCGGTGAAGCTTCCCAAACCACTGCCCAATACTATTCCCACTACCGGTGTTTGTTTGTATAAATTTTTTATAAACGCAACTGCTGATTCTATTTTTTGTAAAACTCCTGACATTAATTTTTTTATTTTTGAAAGGTTGAAATAATCTTTTAAAATTATTCAAAAATACGATGTTTCATTTTGTTATATTAATCGATACTTTTCTTTTTAACGTAGGATAAATAATGTTGCAAAGAAAAAAGATGAATGAAAATGAAAAGATGAATGGAGCGTCGCCAATAAAGATCCAAATAGTTGCTTCTTTGTTCGCTCAACAAAAAGCTTTTTTAATTTTACAAAAAAGCCGTAATTACTGTACCAGTTACTTTAAAATATGATAACTCAAAAAACAGATTTTCAAAAAACTTGGGTATTGTTTTTCGCTATCTTCGCAAAAAACTTTACAATATGAATCTTCATGAATACCAGGCAAAGGAATTATTGAAAAAATACAACGTGCCTGTGCAGGAAGGCGTGGCGTGCAGCACAGTTGCGGAAGCAGAAGAAGCTTATCGTTTTATAAATACACAATACGGCAGCAAATTCGCAGTAGTAAAAGCGCAGATTCATGCCGGTGGCCGTGGTAAAGGAAATATAGTTGGTAAAGTGCAGCGTGGTGTGGCCGTTGCAAAAAGTGTGGAAGATGTAACTCGAATTTCAACCAATTTGTTGGGAGGTACGTTGGTAACTATACAAACCGGCGAAGCAGGGAAAGTGGTAAATAAAATTCTAATTGCTCAGGATGTTTATTATGATGGTGCTAACCCTGTGAAGGAATTTTATCTATCTATTTTATTAGACAGAACAAAAGGTGAAAATGTAATAATGTACAGTACTGAAGGAGGTATGAACATTGAAGATGTAGCACATAATACACCTGAAAAAATATTTAAAGAATGGATTCATCCGAGCGGAACTTTGCAGGCATTTCAGGCACGTAAAATTGCTTTTAATTTGGGTTTATCAGGCGAAGCTTTAAAAAACTGCGTAAAGTTTGTTACTAATTTATACAATGCTTACGTTGGATTGGATTGTGGAATGCTCGAAATAAATCCATTATTTAAAACAAGCGATGAAAAAATTATTGCCGTTGATTGCAAGATGAATGTAGATGACAATGCTTTGATGCGCCATGCAGATATTATGGCCTTGCGTGATGTCAGTGAAGAGGACCCAACAGAAGTGGAAGCGGGAAAATACAATTTGAATTTTGTAAAATTAGATGGTAATGTTGGCTGTATGGTTAATGGTGCCGGGCTTGCAATGGCAACGATGGATATGATTAAATTAAGTGGCGGTGAACCTGCAAATTTTTTGGATGTAGGAGGTACAGCAAATGCACAAACTGTGGAGGCGGGTTTTCGTATAATAATGAAAGACCCGAAAGTAAAAGCAATTCTTATAAATATTTTTGGTGGTATTGTTCGCTGCGATCGTGTGGCACAAGGCGTTATTGATGCTTACACAAGTATTGGCAATATTAATATTCCAATAATAGTTCGTTTGCAGGGAACCAACGCAGATGTTGCTAAAAAATTAATTGATGAAAGTGGCTTAAAAGTACAAAGCGCAATTTTGTTAAGTGAAGCTGCTGATTTGGTGGGTAAAGCAGTTGCGTAAAAATTAAGATTAAATTTATTGAAAAACCCGTTCATTTTACGAACGGGTTTTTTAATGAAATATAATTTAAACAATATTTTTAAAAATAAGATTTAAACTAAACAAGTTTTCATTTAAGGAAAAACTTTTAGAAATAAAATATTACGATTTTGGTACCAAAACAGCATTAACCACATGTATAACACCATTGCTTTGATTTACATCTGCAATAGTTACATAAGATTTTCCGCCTGATGTATCCATAATTTGTATTTTTTTACCTTTCAATGAAAGTGTAAGATTAGGACCTGCTACTGTTTTAAGAGTTGCTTTGCCACGACCTGCTTTAATTTTTGCTACAAGATCAGCTGCACTTAATTTACCTGCAACAACATGATAAGTAAGTACAGTTTGCAACATCTTTTTGTTTTCTGCTTTCAATAAAGTTTCTACAGTTCCTTTAGGTAACTTATTAAAAGCTTTATTTGTTGGTGCAAATACTGTGAATGGACCGGCACTTTCCAAAGTTTCTACCAAACCAGCTGCTTTTACTGCTGCAACCAATGTTGTGTGGTCTTTGCTGTTTACAGCATTCTCAACAATATTTTTTGAGGGATACATTGCAGCACCGCCAACCATAACTGTTTTTTCCATTTGTGCGGATGCAGTTGTAGTAGCGATTGCTATTGCCACAAGCATAAATAGATTTTTAATTTTTTTCATAAATTCTTTTTTTAATTTTTTTTGTTTTAAGTTTTTATTTGATGCGATAATTTACGGCATCTTATAAAAGTTGGTTTTAGTGATTGGGAAAAAATAAAAAAGTAATTTTAATGCACATAAAAAACCGACTTTTAAAGGGCTGCTTTTTTTATTATAAAATTTTAGTAATCATTTCCGTTTGGCTTTGGTTTGGGCTTGGGTATATTTTTTTTATCTTCTACAATTACCGGTGTTGTAGAAATCTTAGGCTCTTTTTTTTCTTCTTTTTTCTTCTCCTTGTTTTTGTTTGTATCTGTAATAATATTCGGTGCATTCATGTCACTCAGATCTTCCTGTAGAAAATCACCCGCAGCACCATTGCCGCTGTCCTCAGTTAAACTGTCGCCCCGGCTAAGTAAATTTTGAAAATTAGCATCTGCAAAAATTGGTGCATTTTTAAGTTCGGCTGGTGCATTAAATTCTTTTTGACTGGTATAGCTTTCAAACCTTTTATCGGCATAAACTTTTGTCATAAAATTTCCCCAGGCAGGGGCTGCCATTTCTGCACCGCCGCCGTTGCTATAAATAGGAATAAAAGGGTCTTCACAACCAACCCAGGTGCCTGCTAGTAATGTAGGAGTGTAGCCTATAAACCAGCCATCTGTATTTCCATTTGTCGTTCCTGTTTTTCCTGCTTTTTCAGCCGGTATTTTATAATTATTTAATCTGCGGGCTGTACCTGCTTTTATAACTCCTTCCATCATTTTTACCATGGTGTAATTATCAGATTCCCCTATAACCTGTTTGCTTTGTGCAATAGGAAATTCATACAATAAGTTACCGTTCTTGTCTTCTATTCTTGTTACAAACACAGGCTCTGTATTGTAACCCTTGTTAGGAAACATTGTATAGGCCTGTAACATTTGTAACATAGGAATTTCAGCAGCTCCCAGTGCAATTGAAGGATACGGAGGAATTGTAACTTTTATACCACACAGTTGTGCAAACTCAATTGTTTTTTTCACACCTATTGAACCCATTAAATGCCAGGCACAACCATTTATAGATTTAGCTAAACAAAAAGCACAAGTACCGCCACCAGTGCTAATGGTTTTACCTCCTAAAGTTAAAGGACCACCGGGAATATAAGTTTCAGGTGTATAGCCAAGTTCGGTAACTGCAAGCGTGTAAAGCAATGGTTTAAAAGTTGAACCTACCTGTCTGCTTGCAGTTACATGGTCGTATTTAAACCATCTAAAATCTATTCCACCAACCCAAGCTTTTACTTCGCCGCTTCTTGGGTCCATTGCAACAAATGAAGTCTGCAAAAGTTTTTTATGGTATTTTATAGAGTCGAAAGGTGTCATAAGGGTATCCATTTCATGCTTATTACCACCCTTCCATGAAAAGATTTTCATACGTACAGGAACATTAAAAGTTTTTCTGATTGTCACTGAATCTAATCCATCTTCTTTTAAATTTTTCCATCTTTCAGTATACTTCATAGCCGCCTCTACTACATTTTCATGCCCTTTCCAAAGTTTTTCTCCCTTTTGTCTTAAAGTATAGTTTAATTTACTTTGTTCGTTTGGAATGTGTGCCTGCATTGATTCTTCAGCATATTGCTGCATGCGGGAATCGATAGTGGTATACACCTTTAAACCGTCTCTGTAAAGATCATATGCTTCTCCTGTTTTGGGATTTCTATTGTTATTGCACCAGTCTTTCATTAAACCAACCAATGCCCGTCTAAAATATGGAGCTGTACCAACGTTTTCATCAATTTGCTTAAAATTTGTAATAAGTGGCTTGGCTTTAAGTTTTGTTGCCTCTGCTGAGGTTAAGTAATGTTCTTTAGCAACAACCATTTGCCCTATCACAATATTTCTTCTGTCAATTGCAGCACGTGGATGCCTGATAGGTTCATAAATAAACCCCTTCAACATACCTATTAAAACAGCAGATTCTTCAATCTTCAAATTTTTAGGTTCTTTTTGAAAATAGGTACGGCTTGCGTTTCTAATGCCATACACATTGCCCCATGGTGCTCGATTTAAATAAAGTGCAAGAATTTCTTCTTTTGTAAAATTTCTTTCAAGCTTTACAGCGATTATCCATTCTTTAATTTTTTGTGTTCCCCTTTGAAAAAAGTTACCCCTTCCCTGCTTTAATATCATTTTGGCAAGCTGCTGGGTAATAGTACTGCCGCCACCCTGTCTTCCCAAGGAAAAAAAAGCACGCCCCAACGCCTGAGCGTCAATACCTGAGTGATCAAAAAAACGTTCGTCTTCCGTTGCAATCAAAGCATGAAAAACATTTGGAGAAATTTCATCAAACCTTACCTCACTCCTGTTTTCTGCATAATATTTTCCCATTAAAACACCATCGGAACTTATAATTTCACTCGCAAGATCTGCTTCAGGATTTTCAAGTTCCTGAAGAGAAGGCATT
>ENA-OFCI01000092-OFCI01000092.1-metagenomes-genome-assembly--contig:-NODE-92-length-54742-cov-7.479602_pt1 | contig 54742 bp, 51 predicted proteins | sample MGYA00153391_OFCI01 | MGnify analysis MGYA00153391
ACGCTGCGCATCAAGGACGCGATCTGCGACAAGTTTCGCGAAGTCATGAACGCGCGTCCATCGGTCGCGACGCGCGAGCCGGATGTGCGTATTCATGCGTTTCTTGATGCAACTGAGGCGACAATTTATCTGGATTTATCCGGCGAGCCATTGTTTAAACGGGGCTCCCGCGAGCACACCGGCGTGGCTCCATTGAAGAAAAATCTGGCGGCGGGCATCATTGCTTTATCGGGCTGGCAGCCGGGCGAAACATTCCTTGATCCGATGTGCGGCAGCGGTACTTTTTTAGTTGAGGCCGCGCAAATCGCATTGGGTATTGCGCCCGGAATTGAGCGCAAATTTGCATTCCAAAATCTGAAAAACTTTGATCAAAAAGTTTGGCAATCGCTAAAAGATGCCGCGCGAGAAAATGAAAAGCCGCGCGCAGCTTTGCCGATTTACGGCGCGGATATGTATGGCCATGCGTTAAAAGATGCGCGCGAAAATCTAGCCGCGAATAATTTACTGGATTGTGTTTTTTTGAAGCAGGCGAATGTGCTTGAAATTTCTGCACCCACCGAGTCTGGCGTCTTGATAACCAATCCGCCCTATGGTGAGCGCCTAGGCGAAACCACCGACCTGGCCCAACTTTATCCGAAATTGGGCGACGTATTGAAGCAAAAATTCGCCGGCTGGCGAGCGTATTTTTTCACGGGCGATACTGCGCTGCCAAAAGGCATGCGCTTATCGACGTCGAAGAAAACACCGCTGTTCAACGGCAAGCTGGAATGCCGCCTCTACGAATATAAAATTATCGCGGGCAGCAATAGAAAAGAAATGAAAGTCTAGCATTGGCGTGCGTTTTGAAGCAAAAATGTTTGAAAACGCGCGCCAGTGCTGGTGTTCTATTTCACGATTTCGAGGTGGTCAAGGCCGGAAGCCAAATCTTTTTCCTTCGACGATTTGCCTTCGAGCTTGATGCGGAGTCGCAAATCATTCAGCGAATCGGCGTTGCGCAGCGCGTCCTCGTACGAAATCAAATCCGCTTCGTAAAGATCAAATAACGCATGATCGAACGTCTGCATGCCCAGCTCGCGCGAGCGTTTCATGATTTCCTTGATTTCGTGCACATCGCCTTTAAAAATCAAATCTGAAATCAGCGGTGAATTCAGCATGATTTCAATCGCCGCCACGCGGCCTTTGCCCTCTTTTTTTGGAATCAGGCGCTGCGACACAAACGCTTTCAAATTCAGTGACAAGTCCATCAGCAGCTGCGCGCGACGCTCTTCCGGGAAAAAGTTAATGATCCTGTCTAGCGCCTGATTGGTGGAATTCGCATGCAGGGTTGACATGCAAAGGTGGCCGGTTTCAGCAAACGCAATCGCGTAATCCATGGTTTCACGATCACGGATCTCGCCGATCAAAATCACATCTGGAGCCTGCCGCAAGGTGTTTTTGAGCGCCGCAAACCAGTTGTCCGTGTCCACGCCAACCTCGCGCTGCGTAATCACGCAGTTGCGATGTTCGTGAACGTATTCCACCGGATCTTCAATGGTGATGATATGGCCATAACTATTTTCGTTGCGATAGCCGACCATCGCCGCGAGCGAGGTCGATTTACCCGAGCCGGTGCCGCCAACAAAAATCACCAAGCCGCGCTTGGTCATGGCGACATCTTTCAGCACAACCGGCAACCCCAGCTCTTCAAATTTTGGGATGTTGGTGGTGATGGTTCGCATGACCAGACCGATGCGGCCTTGCTGAACAAACGCGTTAACGCGGAAACGGCCAATGCCGGCGGGCGAAATCGCGAAATTACATTCCTTGGTGGATTCAAACTCGGCGGTTTGCTTGTCGGTCATTACCGAGCGGGCAATTTCGCCGGTATGAATTGGCGACAGGCTGGACTGCGACACGGGCGTCATCTTGCCGTCAATTTTCATCGCGGGCGGGAAACCTGCCGTTAAAAACAGATCCGATGCTTTCTTGACCAACATCGCGCGCAGCAATTCGTGGACAAATTTTAGGGCTTGTTCGCGTTCCATGAAGTTTCCTTACAACATTTAGACGAGCGGCTGAATTTTCAGCGCGGCTTAAGGATAATTATGAAGCAGGTTCTAAAACCAAGGTGCAGACCAAAATGCCCCGAGGCACCGATACGAGTAGCGCAATGTCCCCGAGCAAAAACATACGTTACACGATTTAGCCGAATGAGTCCTTGTTGGCCGCTTTACCGCGCGCCTCGGCCACCGTGATGACGTTGCGTCGCACCAAATCAGCCAGACACTGATCCATGGTTTGCATGCCAAGCGCCTGCCCGGTCTGGATTGCGGAATACATCTGCGCGACTTTTGCTTCACGAATCAAATTGCGGATCGCGGGCGTGCCGACCATGATTTCATGCGCGGCGACACGACCGGTGCCATCTTTGGTTTTACACAGGGTTTGCGAAATAACGGCGCGCAAACTTTCGGACAACATCGAGCGGATCATTTCCTTTTCGGCTGCTGGAAATACGTCAATGATACGGTCAACCGTTTTGGCGGCTGAGCTGGTATGCAAGGTGCCAAACACCAGATGGCCGGTTTCAGCGGCGGTCATGGCCAGCCTTATCGTTTCAAGATCGCGCATTTCGCCGACCAGAATAATGTCCGGATCCTCACGCAATGCCGAGCGCAGCGCGTTCGAAAATGACAGTGTATGCGGGCCGACTTCACGCTGGTTAATCAAACATTTTTTGGATTCGTGGACGAATTCAATCGGGTCTTCTACCGTTAGAATATGACCGTATTCATTGTTGTTGATGTAGTCGACCATCGCCGCCAGCGTGGTCGATTTGCCTGAGCCGGTCGGGCCGGTAACCAACACCAGGCCACGCGGCTGGTTCGAGATTTCCTGAAAACTTTTTGGCGCGTTCAATTCTTCCAGCGACAGCACTTTGGATGGGATCGTTCGCATTACGGCGCCTGCGCCGCGCTGTTGCACAAACGCGTTGACGCGGAAGCGCGCAAGGTTTGGGATCTCGAATGAAAAATCACATTCCAGATTTTCTTCGTACTGCTTGCGTTGCCCGTCATTCATGATGTCATACACCATGCCATGCACATCGTCGTGGGTGAGCGAGGGGACATTGATCCGGCGCACGTCGCCATGCACACGAATCATGGGCGGCAGTCCGGCGGAGAGGTGCAAATCCGACGCCTTGTTTTTGACCCCAAAGGCCAGAAGTTCTGCGATTTCCATTTATACTTTCTCTAGAGTTTTAACGTGTACTTTGGCGTGCATGCAAGCTCGACAGCGTCAGTTTTCTACACTACCCCGCCCGGGGTTACCGAAGCCCACCATGCAGCCCATAAAAATGTATCAAGCAAAACCCCAATTTTACGGCATCTTTGCCAGCTGATTATGTCCCCAATCAAAGCGAACTTGCAACACATTCAGCGCGAGATCCGGCGGGCAGCCGAGCGTACGTCAGGCGATAAAACGACTATCCTGAGTGCTTCCTACCCACCGATATCGCTGATTGCTGTTTCCAAAACGAAGCCTGCAGCGATGCTGCGCGATGCATTTGCGGCGGGACAGCGGTTATTTGGCGAAAACTATGTACAAGAAGGCATTGCCAAAATCGCCGAACTCGCCGATCTGCGCGCACAGGGCATCGAGTGGCATTTCATCGGCCCGCTGCAAAGCAACAAGGCAAAACTGGTGGCGCAGCATTTTGATTGGGCGCATGGCGTTGACCGATTGAAAATCGCTGAAGCGCTCGCCAGAAACCGCAGGGAGTTGGACGGTTCTGACTGCGGGCCACTCAACATCTGTATCCAGGTCAACGTCAGCGGCGAAGCCAGCAAAGGTGGCGTCGCGCCAGATCAAACCTTGGCCCTTGCAAAACAAATTGTTGCGTTGACCGGAATCAAGCTGCGCGGCCTGATGACGATTATCGAAAATACGCCCGACGAAGCTACCCAGCGCGCGCAATTTTTGCTGCTGCGAACGCTGCAGGAACAGCTCCTTGCCAATGGCATTGCGCTAGACACGCTATCAATGGGCATGTCGCAAGATTTTCGTGCGGCGATTGCTGAGGGTGCAACCATGGTCAGAATCGGTTCAGCGATTTTCGGTGCCCGCGACAGCGCGGTTAGTGGTGAGCCTAGTAGCGCGGTTGTTGGGGAAACAAGATGAGACCAGAACAATGAAAATCAGCTTTATCGGTGGTGGCAATATGACCCAGGCCATTTTGGGCGGGCTCATTGCCAGCGGCTATGCGGCCCACGATTGCTTCGTGGTCGAGCCAATGGAAGCAGCACGTGCGAAGCTGGCAGCACATGGCGTTGCGTCAAGCGAAGTGTGGGATCGCCGCGCGCTGGAAGCGGATGTGATCCTGCTGGCGGTCAAGCCGCAAATGATGCGGATCGCCGTCGCGCCAATGGCGGGTGCGCTGGGCACTCAGCTGGTCATTAGTATTGCGGCCGGGATTCGCACCATGAATTTGTCGCAATGGTTGGGCGACATGAAAAGCGGCTACGAGCGCATCGTGCGCGCCATGCCCAACACTCCCGCGCTGGTACACGCGGGCATTACCGGTCTGTACGCGATGCCGTTGGTGGCCGCTAGCCAGAAAACATCGGCTGAAACATTATTGGCTTCGGTTGGTAAAACGGTCTGGTGTGATGACGAAAAAATGCTGGATGCGGTCACCGCGGTTTCCGGCAGCGGCCCAGCGTACGTTTTTTACTTTATCGAAGCGCTCGAAGCCGCCGCCCTTGAGCTTGGCTTCGATGCCGATACCGCGCGCTTATTTGCGCTGGAAACATTTTCCGGCAGCAGCAAGCTGGCGCTGATGAGTGCCGATTCGCCCGCGACGTTACGCGCTAACGTGACCTCAAAGCGCGGCACCACCGAGCGCGCCATTGAGGCCTTCGACCATGCCCGATTAAAGTCAAAATTTATTGATGGGGTCAAGGCGGCTGCGCAGCGTAGCGCGGAGTTGGGCAGGGAACTTGGCAGCGCAGCGTTGGACATTTAGCCAGCCGGCGTTGAGGATAGTGCTGAGGATAGTACTAAGGCTCGTCAGGGTGCTGGCGACAAATTAGTTGTAAACAAAATGGAATCAAAATAATGTTGCGAGAAACACTGGTCTACGTGTTGGAAACGGTCATCAATTTATTTGCGCTGGCCGCGCTGATGCGTTTTTATGCGCAGGCGTTTCGCGCTTCGTTTCGCAATCCGATTGCGCAATTTATTGTCGCGCTGACTGACTGGGCGGTCAAGCCTTTGCGGCGCGTGTTGCCGAGCATGATGGGTCTCGATACCGCATCGTTTGTGGTGGCGTGGCTCACGTTAATTTTGCTGTGGTGGGCGATCTTGATGATTCTGCAATTAGCGGAAATGACGAATCCGCTTTTCTGGCCAGGCTTGGCGGCGTTATCGATTGTCAAGTTGCTGAAGCTTTCGATCTATCTGTTAATAGGCGTGATTATTGTGCAGGCGGTACTGTCATGGGTGAGCCCATATCACCCAATGCAGCCATTTTTCGATGCGCTATCGCGGCCATTTTTGCGACCCCTGCGGCGTATTATTCCGCTGATTGGTGGGGTGGATTTATCGTCACTGGTGCTGCTGATATTCCTGCAAATCCTGCTGATGTTGCCGATTGTGTTTTTAGAGGCTGAGAGCTTCCGTATGATGCGAGGGCTAGCATTGGTATAAATTTCAAAGTAAGCTTGTGGGCAGGGTTGCGTGACTGGTTGCATAGGTGCTCGGCGCTTTTGCGATAGTCCACGCAGCTACCGTGCTTTCGTGACTGTTGCGCCCGATCGCCTTATTGTGAATAAACGTGGATAGACGTGGATAACAACGCCCAAGCCGTTAATCGTTTTGAATCTGAAATCGTCCGCTACAACCGCTGGCGCGAGGATCTGTCGGGCGCGGTACATGAATATCACGACTGGCTTGAACGCACCAACCAGATCGATATCGGTCAATCTGTACGGTTCTATGATTTGCTCGAGACCCTGCGCCGGGGCCGACTCATGATCGCGTTTCTGGCGGAATTTTCGCGTGGAAAATCGGAGTTGATCAATGCGCTGTTTTTTTCAAGCTTCAAGGAGCGCCTGCTGCCATCTGACGTGGGCCGCACCACCATGTGCCCGACCGAAATTTTTCACGATCCTACCGAAGAGCCTTATCTAAAGCTGTTGTCGGTTGAAACGCGCTATCGCGATGAATCCATTTCCCAATTAAAAGGCATGCCGGTCGAGTGGTCAAAAATTCGACTGAATGTGAACGACATGGCCTCGATGCGTCAGGCGATGACCTCGCTTTCCGACACTAAACGCGTTTATGCGCTGGATGCCCGGATGATGGGGCTGATCCCCATGTTCGATGATTCCGGGCTGGGCCCAACCGAAGAAGATATTGTGGAAGTGCCCGCGTGGCGCTACGCAATCCTGAATTATCCCCACCCCTTGTTAACCAACGGTTTGTCGGTGCTGGATACGCCGGGATTGAATGCGCTCGGGCTGGAGCCCGAGCTCACGCTGTCAACCCTGCCTAGCGCGCAGGCGGTAATATTTTTGCTGGGCATTGATACCGGCGTGACCAAAAGTGATTTGGAAATTTGGGAGCGCTACGTCAAGGTCGCACAGCCAGCCAAAATCGCCGTGCTTAATAAAATCGATCTGATGTGGGACGAGCTGAAGACCCTGCCGGAGATCAACTCGGGCATGGCGCGGATGGTCGATATCACCAGCCGGGCGCTTAATCTTGCGCCGGAGAAAATATTTACCGTGTCGGCGCAAAAGGCACTGGTTGGACGTATTAAAAACGACGTCGATATGATTTCACGTTCGGGCATTGAGCGGCTTGAACAGTTTCTGGCCAATGAAATCATTCCCGTCAAACGCCAGCTGCTGGCCAAATCCGTGAGCATGGAAATCGGTGCCATGATGAGTAACAGCTACCAAAGCTGCAGCCAAAAGCTGGCCGCAAACCTGAAGCAAGTCGAAGAGCTGAACGGGCTCGCCGGCAAGGGGCGACATTTGGTGAGCAAAATGTGGCAGCAGGTGTCGGCTGAAAAAGAAACTTATAACGCTGCACTGGCCGAATACAAAACCCAGCGTTCTGCCTTTAATGCAAAGCGCAACGCACTGATTGACGCGTTTAATCCGGCCAAACTGGATGTCGCCTGTGCGCGCGGTCTGGATGCCATCAATGGCTCGTGGACCACGCCGGGACTGACGCGCGGGATGCGCGAAATTATTCGTTCAATCAATGTCGAGTTCAAGGCCTGCTCGGAGGCGGGAGAAGATATTTTGCGGCTGATGGAAAACGTCTACAACACCTTTCACGAGCGCTTTAAATTTGAAAAAATGGAGATGCCCTCGCTTGATTTTGAAGCGTCGCGCATGAAGCTGAAATTGCTGGTGTACGAGACCGAGCAGTTCTGTAAGGATCCGGTCAATATCGTGATGACCGAAAAGCGTTATTTGGTGCGGCGGTTTTGGCGAATGCTGGTCGATCAAAGTCGCAATATATTTGGCGAGGCGCGCGTTGAAACAGAGCGCTGGCTGCAGATGGTGCCATTACCGCTGGAAACGCGGATCAAAGATCACAAAGCGCAGCTCGAGGCACGCTTGACCTCGTTAGGCTCGATCAATGACCGGGGCGGCGCCCTGCAGGCTGAATTGCACCAGCTTCAGGGACAGCGACGTACCTTGGAAGATGAGCTGCAACTCATTAGCCGGCTGGTCACGAAAATGCGCGATATTGGCTCAGTGCCGAAAAGTCAACCCACGGCTTGATTCTGGTTCAAGTTTGTGCAGTTGACGGCGTGTTGGATTAACCCTATGTCGAGTCAAACCTAAACCAGAATCACATCAAATTGTTCCTGCGTGTATGAGGTCTCAACGGATAGTGAAATCGGCTTTTTGATAAAGTCTTCCAGCATCATCATGCTTTGCGATTCTTCATCGAGGAAACGGTCAATCACGGTTTGTGAGCCCAAAATGCGGAATTCCTTGGCATCAAACTGCCGGGCCGAGCGGGTGATTTCACGCAGTACTTCATAACATACCGTTTGCGCTGTTTTAATCTCGCCACGTCCCTTGCAGGTGGGGCATGCCTCACAGAGAATATGCGCCAGACTTTCGCGGGTGCGCTTGCGCGTCATCTCGACCAGGCCCAGATGCGAAAATCCGTTGACGGTTACGCGGGTTCGGTCGCGTGCCAGCGATTTCTTGAATTCAGTGAGTACCGCATTCTTGTGCTCATCATTGTCCATGTCGATAAAATCAATAATGACGATCCCGCCCAGATTGCGCAGACGCAGTTGTCGTGCAATCGCCTGAGTCGCCTCCAGATTGGTTTTGAAAATCGTGTCATCAAGGCTGCGGCCCGACACAAACGCGCCCGTGTTTACATCCACCGTGGTGAGCGCTTCAGTTTGGTCGACGATAACATAACCGCCGGATTTCAGATCGACCCGCCGTGACAGCGCCAGCTCAATTTCGTCCTCAATATCGAACAAATCGAATAACGGTCGTTCGCCGGTGTAATGCTCCAGAATGCTCAGCGATTTCCGTGAGTAATGCTCGGCAAATTCCTGAAGTCGCGCATGGGTCTCGCGCGAATCGACGATGATGCGCTCAGTGTCCGAAGTAACCAAATCCCGCAACGCGCGCATGGTCAGATCCAGATCCTGATACAACATAGATTGAGCCGCCGCCGTTTTGGATTTTTCCACAATACCGCGCCACAGCTTGATTAAATAAGCGATGTCGGCAGTGAGCTCTTCATCGCTGGCCGCCTCTGCCACGGTGCGAACGATAAATCCGCCGGCCTCGCCTTCGGGCATCAGTTCGAGCACCTTCGCGCGCAGATGCTCGCGCTCGGCCTCGTCCTCAATGCGTTGCGAAATACCGATGTGATGGTCGCCTGGCAAATAAACCAGTAGGCGGCCTGCAATCGAAACCTGTGTCGACAGCCGTGCGCCTTTGCTGCCAAGCGGATCCTTGATGACTTGAACCACCAGCGTCTGGCCCTCATGCAACAGCTTTTCGATCGGTTTTTGCTCGGCCACCTTATCAATATTTTTATCGCCGTTTTTATCGTTATGTTTATTGCCTGACCATAGATCCGCCACATGCAAAAATGCTGCGCGCGACAAACCAATATCGATAAAAGCCGACTGCATACCCGGCAATACGCGCCCGACGCGGCCCAGGTAAATATTGCCCACCAGCCCGCGATTTGAAACGCGCTCCATGTGCAGTTCCTGCACCGCGCCCTGCTCCATGATGGCGACGCGAGATTCCTGCGGCGTAACGTTGATTAGGATCTGTTCGTTCAAAAGGCACCCCTGCAAAATTATCAAACATGTTTCAGCGAGTGTACCGTACGAGCGGTGTCGCGCATGCACGCGCATTGCGACGCCGATAGCTGACAGTGACGGCGTGCGCAGTTGGCTTGGTATTGTGGTGGGAAAACACTAAGACTGGCGAGGGTGTCGGGGCATTTATGGTCGAAAATGCCCGCTAAATGGCGATCTATATAAATCAGTGGTTTCCGAATCAATCATGTTCCGCGTACGCAACGCTTGCTTGACCTTGGTGTTTGAAGCTTGTCGTGGTCAAGTAATTTCAGACAGTTTGATAGATTTTTTTGATGTCGATTCACGCTCGAAAGCGTTGGGTGACATGTTGCCCAGTGTTGAGTGCAGCCTGATGTTGTTGTAAAAGCCCACCATGTAGTCAGCGATATCGTTTATAGCTTCTGCGTGATTGGAGGGGGTAAAGAATTTTGTGTAGATTGATTTTTTGCTAGGCTCCACGTAATCCAAGGAGCTCACATGAAGCGCACCCAACTCTTAAATACCAACATTGCCGCAAATCTCACGGCGGAGAGCGCAGAGCGCCCCGCTTTCCCCCCAACCGCTACTCGCAAAACGTAAGCGAGGTCAGGTCTTTTATTATTACATTTGATGTTTATGTTATTCTTAATATTTATGACAAATATGATAATAAAAGACCTGACCCCTTATGTCAATGACCCCTTATGTCAAAAATCATAAATTTTTATTCAAATCCCAGCCACACTTAGCGCATTTTTTACGTAAAAATGCAGTCGGGGGGCGATACTTTGTCAGCAAGCCCTTGTCATCTCCTTCATAGGTTAAAGGAGTGTCACAATTCGGGCACAAGATTTTATTAAGAAAATAATGACCTGAATAGATAATTATTGAAAAAAGTACAATAAACCAGACTGTTAAATACATAGCTGCCAATCCGGCTATAAGCACACTACTAATTATAGAAATTCATGCTACCAAGTTTTTCTTGTAAGCGGTGATTATCATTTCGGACAACTAATATATTTGCCATACTTATCACACTGCGGGGTCAGGTCTACCATCGAAGCAAAAGGGTCAGGTCTACCATCGTAGCAATATCAACCACCCCGCACCACCCTGCCCACCGTCGTGAAATGAATCCTGAAGTGTTCCGCGATCTGTTGATATGAATAGGCACCCGTGCCGTGGGCTTGCTTGATCGCTTCGTTGCGTGTTGGCGAACTTTTCTCAAGCTCGATAAGCGATTTCGCTGGCGCACGCCGATGCGCAATCGGTATCTGCACATCGCCGCGCTGATGCTGGGCAATCCGGTTTTGCATGTTCTCGACAAATGTCTGGTCACCTAAAAATACCTGACCTTGGAGTTGCTGCCAAGGCGAGGGCACTTTGTGTCCTTCCAATACAAACTGCGCATATCGTGCCTGAGCGTTGCTACGCCGCTTGGCAAATTGCGCCAGTAGGCCATCAACCGCCAAGAATTCATCGGCGCTAACCAGCCCGACACTGGCGCGATAACTGCTCCAATGCCAACGATCAGCTTTTTTCACCATCCCTGCCCGGACAGGATTTAATACCACATAGCGGGCGAGCTCCAGCAGGTAAGCATCGCTGTCCACCAGAATGGCTTTAAATCGGCCTTGAAACAAATGCCCCACCCGTGAATGGCGGCGGTTGCTGGATTGGGTAAAAACGCCGTTGAGTTGCCGCATCCCTTTGGATAAATTGCCGTCTGGCGTCTGGATGAGCAGGTGGTAGTGATTATCCATGAGGCAATAGGCATAGCAGAGCCAGTTGAATTGCTTGACGACCTTAGCCAAGGTGGCGAGAAAAGCGAGTCGGTCTTGATCATCTTCAAAGATGTTCTCCCGCCGATCGCCGCGCGCGGTGATATGGTAAAGGGCGTCGGGGTATTCTAGGCGGAGGGGGCGTGACATGACGGTGTGAAAGAGAGCATGAAAGATGGGGATGTGCTATTTAGCTAAACCTGACCCCGTTGGCTTTGTGTTCGCAACTAATGCAGGTAGCTTTTATAATCGTCTTCGCCGAAGAAGCGCGCTTTTTGGTTGTGATTCAGCAGGACAATGTGAAGCGGAACACGGTCAAATTGGCACATGCACCTGGGCACGCGTGAGCTAGACGCGTCGCGTCAACTTATTAATTCATATAGCCGCAGCGCTTGACGCTGTGAACGCCTTACTATAATGTAAGGATACTTTAAAGTCAGGACCAAAGCATGATTACAGCCACCATTACTGCCAAAGGCCAAATCACCATACCAGCCGAAATCCGGCAAGCGCTGAAACTCGACACCGGGGATCAGATCGCATTCGAAGAGGTTGCCCCCGGATTTTATGCGTTCAAGCCCGCTCAAAAAGTAGCGGTGTCGGTGCTTAAAGGTATGTTTGGCAAGCCGGCCAAAGTGGTTTCAATCGAGCAAATGAATAGCGTGATCGCGAAACGAGCCGCTGCAGCAGCGTTATCAGGCGCTAAAACGCAATCAGCAAGATTAAAGAAATGATTGGGTTAGATACAAATGTGCTGGTGCGCTACATCATGCAAGACGACGTTAGGCAATCTTCACTCGCAACGAAGCTCATTGAGGGCTTAAGCGTTGACGCGCCCGGTTTTATCACGCTCGTATCGGTGATCGAGCTCACATGGGTATTAGAGTCTGCGTTCGAGTTGAATCGATCACAAATTGTTGAGGTGTTTCAACGCATCATGTCAGTCGATGTTTTCAAGGTTGATCGTGTCGGCATCGTTGCATCGGCGCTTCGCATCTACGCTAATAGCAAAGCTGACTTTGCGGATTGTTTGATCGAGCGATTTTCCGCTCATGCGGGATGTGCTCAAACCATGACGTTTGATCGCCATGCCGCTAAAACTGGCGGGATGGTATTGATTGCGTAAATTTTAGCCTTAGTGAAATCCTTGCCATCAGCCACGCACCTTCCATGTGTTTCCCATTCCTTCAGGGCAGACAGGTTGCGTAACAAAGTACCTTCACTGCCGACCCTCTACCCACCACCTACACCACCATCCCGACGTTCTTCAGCAGTGCCGCCGTTTCATGCAGCGGTAGTCCCATCACGCCGGTGTAGCTGCCGTGCAGCTCGGTAATCCATTTTGCGGCGTGACCCTGAATCGCATAGGCGCCTGCTTTATCCATCGGCTCACCGGTGTCGACATAGCGTTTGATTTCGTCGGGTGAAATTTTGGCAAAGGTCACTTGGCTCACCGAAATCGCAATATAGGTTTCATGCTCAAACGATACCGCCAGTGCGGTTAAAACCTCGTGGGTCTGGCCGGACAAGATGGACAAAATACGGGTCGCATCCGCCACGCTTTCGGGCTTACCCAATATTTCATCATTAAACGTCACCGTGGTATCCGCGCTAAGAATCGGGTGCGGCGGCAGTTTGCGCGCTTGCATCACGCGTACCGCCGCATCAGACTTGAGGCGCACTACCCGCTCCACATAATCACGCGGCTTCTCGTTGGCTAACGGCGTTTCGTCGACATCAATTCGCAGTGACTGCTCGCGCACCATCAACAGTGTAAAGTGCACGCCAATCTGTTTCAACAATTCGCGTCGGCGCGGGCTTTTGGAAGCGAGATAGATTTGTTGCGGTGCGTTACCCATGTCGGAATTATTCTCGGTGATAGGGGTGATTTTCGATGAGTGACCAGGCGCGATAAAGCTGCTCGACGAGTATCAATCGCGCGAAACCATGCGGAAGTGTACAGCCGGAAAGCGCGATTGTCCTTTTTGCGGTTTGCTTCAGCGCCGGGTCCAGGCCGTCCGCGCTACCGATCACAAAACACGGGCTTACCCCGTCGGCCCTCCACGATCTTAACCATGCCGCAAGCTCAGTGGTCTTGACCATGGTGCCGCGCTCGTCGAGCACGATGAGTTCAGCACCTTTGGGAATGAAAGCCTTTATGCGCGAGAATTCCAGCGATAAAACCTTTGGAATCGCACGGCTGGCGCGGTCTTCTGGTTTTAATTCAATCAAATCGATCCGTGACTCGGCGGGCATGCGCTTGGTATATTCGTCAACGCCAGCCTGAATCCAGGACGGCATTTTGTGGCCCATGACAATAATGTGAAGTTTCAAATCAGCAACAGTGCTTTGACTAGGGCGCTTCGAGTCAAGCGTTTAAAGTTAGGCATTTTAGGCCAGGCGCTTTTTTGCCCGCTCCACCGCGGCGCGCACCTGGCGTGGCGCGGTGCCGCCGATATGATCGCGGCTGGCGAGCGAACCTTCCAGGGTCAACACTTGAAATACATCTTCGTCAATCAGCGCCGAAAATTTTTGTAGTTCGGCGAGCGACAAATCCGCCAAATCCTGGCCTGCCGTTTCTGCTGTTTTCACTGCATGTGCTACGGCCTCATGCGCATCACGGAACGGCAAGCCTCTTTTGACCAAGTAATCGGCCAGATCGGTCGCCGTGGCAAATCCTTTCAGCACCGCGGCCCGCATGTTTTCTGGCTTGACCTGAATCCCGCCGGCCATGTCAGCAATCAGCGTAAGCGAATCGCGCACCGTGTCGACGCTGTCAAACAGCGGCTCTTTATCTTCCTGATTGTCTTTGTTATAGGTCAGCGGCTGACCTTTCATCAGGGTCAGCAACGCCACTAGATGGCCGTTAACGCGTCCCACTTTGCCGCGCACCAGCTCGGCCACATCGGGGTTTTTTTTCTGCGGCATGATGGATGAACCAGTGCAAAACCGATCAGCCAAATCGATGAACGCAAAATTGGGATTCATCCAGATAATTATCTCTTCGCAAAACCGCGAAAGATGCGTCATCACCAAGCTGCCGGCTGCCACAAACTCGATGGCAAAATCGCGATCCGATACCGCATCCAGCGAATTTTCACACACCCCGTCAAAGCCTAATTCTGCGGCAACAAATTCGCGATCAATCGGAAACGTCGTGCCGGCCAACGCGGCCGCGCCGAGTGGCAAGCGATTCATGCGCCGGCGCACATCGGCCATCCGCGCCTCATCCCGCGCCAGCATTTCCACATAGGCCATTAGGTGATGGCCGAAGGTAACCGGCTGCGCCACCTGCAGATGCGTATATCCGGGCATGACCGTTTCGGTGTGCTGCTCGGCTAGATTAACGAATGCAAGCTGGGTCGTGCGCAGCAACAATATGATGTGTTCGATCTCGCCGCGCAGCCATAGCCTAATGTCGGTCGCCACCTGATCGTTTCGCGAGCGTCCGGTATGCAAACGCTTGCCCGCATCGCCGATCAGGGTAGTGAGTTTGGCCTCAATATTCATGTGTACATCTTCGCGATCAATAGACCAATCGAATCGCTGCCCGCGAATTTCTGCCGCGATTTCAGCCATACCGCGTTCGATGTCGCCCAGGTCCTTTGCGGTCAGCACGCCCACCCTGGCGAGCATTTTCGCGTGCGCGAGTGAGCCCTGAATATCGACGTCTGCCAGGCGTTTATCAAAGGTGACGGAAGCGGTGAAGCGTTTGACCAACTCACTGACCGGCTCATTAAAACGGGCAGACCAGCCTGACGGGCCTTGAAAAGATGAGGACATGATGACTTGTATTTTTGGTTAGAAATCGCGCAGAATCAAGTAACAATTACAATTTAATGCTGGTGTCCACCCGCTTTTACGAGGGCGCGCATTAAAAAAGAGGACTCATTGAGTATAGTGCAACCATCGAGAACTAATGCTGAGCCGACGCCGTCAACGCTGCTGCAAGCCACCGCACGACTGCCCAATTTTTGCAATCTGGGCATCATGCTGCGTTTGCTCGTCATCATCAATTTGCTTTGCATCGCCGCCGCCGTTTTGCGCACAGATCAGTGGCGCGAGGTGGGGCGGCAGTTTTTAATCATCTCCGCTGTGGCACAGCCGGTCATCATCGTGTCGCTGCTACTGGGCTGCGCGTTGCGGCGCGTGTTAGCAAAGCTGAATTATCCGCTTGCGGTGGCATTGTTGCTGTTGATCGAGGCGCTGGTGGCACTGCTGTTCTGGTGGTGGTTGGAGCTTATTTCGCCGTTCGATCAACCGATTCAGCTATGGCAGTACGCATTCTTTTTTGTGTTTGCAACCGGTGTGGCGCTGCTGTACTTTGACCTTCGTGCACGCGCTCTATCACCGGCGCTGACTGAAGCGCGGTTGCAAGCCCTGCAAGCGCGAATTCGCCCGCATTTTTTGTTTAATTCGATGAACGCGGTGCTGTCGCTCATCCGCTCGGAGCCAAAACGCGCCGAGCGTATGTTGGAGGATATGTCCGAGCTGTTTCGTGTGCTGATGGCAGATAACCGCAAGCTCACGCCGCTGGCGGACGAGCTGATGCTCTGCCGCCGGTATCTGGAAATCGAGCAAATTCGTCTGGGTGATCGGCTGGTGGTGAATTGGCAAGTCGATGCGATGCCGGTGGACGCGCTGGTGCCGCCGCTGATTTTGCAGCCGTTGGTCGAGAATGCGGTATATCACGGCATCGAGCCACGTGATTTGCCAGGCGAGTTGCGGATTGTGATTGAGTCTAAGGGTAATCAGGTAGTGATTCGCCTGACTAATCCGTTTCAGCCGGGCTCAACAAATGTGTCCGGTAATCGGATGGCGATTGCGAATATCAAGGAGCGCTTGCAGCTACACTTCGATGCGGAGGCGAGCCTTAAAACCAACATTGTCAAGGATCAGTACATTGTCACCATTGCCATGCCGAATATTAATCGTGAACCGTAAATAGAAAAAGTTGAACTCGAAACCATGAACGTAATCAGCAGAATATTGATCGTCGATGATGAAGCGCCCGCGCGCCGCCGCCTGCGTGATTTGTTGGATGATTGCCGCGAAGAATTCGCGCTGGTGATCGCCGATGAGGCGACCAATGGCGTCGAGGCGATTGAAATTATCAACAATGGCGGGATCGATATCGTGTTGACTGATATCCGCATGCCGTTGATGGACGGACTCGAAGTGGCGCGGCACGTTGCCAAGCTGGACAGCCCACCCAAACTTGTTTTTACCACTGCGTTTGATGAATATGCGGTGAAGGCGTTTGAACTTAACGCGATTGATTATCTGTTGAAGCCGATCAAGCAGGAGCGCCTGCTGGCGGCGCTGAAAAAAGCGAGCGCGGTGCGGATTGCACAAGCGGAAGCGGTCGCATTGGCCACCAAAGCGCGGCGCAAACATTTGTCAATACATGAGCGCGGCAAAATTATTTTAGTACCCGTGGAGGATATTGTTTTTTTACGTGCCGAGCTGAAATATGTAACGGTTAAAACACTGGCGAAAGAGTATTTATTGGAAGAATCGCTCACCAAACTGGAGGAGGAGTTTGGTGAAATATTTGCGCGCATTCATCGCAGCGTGCTAGTTGCACGCAAAGCGGTCTCAGGCTTTGAGAAGGTGAGCGCGAATGCGGCGTTGGTCACAGCGCAAGGCATTAAACGTGCTCACGCAAGTGAGGCGGACAAAGAGGAATCCGCGGGCTCTTACTGGGTGGTGGTGCTCAAGGGGGTTGAGGAGAAATTGCCGGTATCGCGTCGCCAGCAGCATGTGATCCGTGAATTTTAGGCCGCTTTCCTTGCCCCTCTGATTACCCCCAAAAGTTAATACTTTGGAATCTTCAATTGTTACGAATTTGTTGCTGCCTATAGCGCTAGGCATCATCATGCTGGGCCTCGGTTTGTCGCTCACCGTTGATGATTTTAAGCGGGTGGTGAGATATCCAAAAGCCATACTGATTGGGCTTTTCATACAAATGTTCGTACTGACCAGCATTTGTTTTGCCATCTGCGTGGCACTCAAACTGCCGTCGGTATTAGCGGTGGGGATGATGTTGCTGGCGGCGGCACCGGGCGGTGCGACGGCCAATATTTACAGCCACCTGGCGAAGGGCGATGTCGCGCTGAATATCACCCTGACCGCGGTAAACAGTGTTTTGTCGCTATTGACACTGCCGGTCATTGTCGGCTTCGCGCTGCAATATTTCATGGGCAATGAGCAGATTGTGCCGCCGCCGTTCAAGAAGGTGGTCGAAGTCGGCGTGATTATTCTGGGCCCCGTTCTCGTGGGTATGCTGGTTCGCGCGAAGGCCGCGAAATTCGCAGCGAAAATGGAAAAGCCGATTCGGCTATTTTCGGTATTGCTGCTGGCGGGGTTGGTCATCGCGTCGGTGGCGCAAAGCTGGTCGGTGGTGGTGGCCTCATTTGCGACGGTTGGTTTTGCCTGTCTGCTGTTTAATCTGGCGTCGCTCGGCGTGGGTTACGCGGTCCCGCTGGCGTTGAAATTGCCGAAACGCCAGGCGGTGGCGATTGCAATGGAAATCGGCATTCACAATGGCGCGCTGGCCATTTTTATTGCAATCAATATTGTGGGCAATAAAGCCATGTCGATCCCTGCCGCAATCTATTCGCTAGTCATGTTTTTGACGGCGGCCCTGTTTGCGGCGTGGCTGAATCGGGGAAAATAAAACACTTGTATTGGCGGGTGTTTCGACGCGTATATGCCATGAAACACCCGCGGACTTTAGTGGTTTATTTTTTGGAAGGCTAGCTCCGCCGGTAAAGCTGTTATTTTTCAAATTTTTGTTAAGGGATTTTATGTCGTTGCTGTTATCACTTCTCGAGACCCGTGTGTTGGGGGTGCTGGTGGAAAAGCAATGCACCGTGCCCGACTCGTATCCGCTGACGCTCAATTCGTTGGTGTCGGGTTGCAACCAGAAAAACAATCGTGCGCCACTGCTCAACGCAAGCGACGAAGAGGTTCAACTGGCGATCGATGCATTGAAATCACGATCATTCATCGTTGAATCCAGTGGCGGCCGCGTGATGCGCTATGCGCACAACGTTGGCCGGGGTTTGCGGATTCCTGAACAAGCAGTCGCGCTGATGGCGACCCTGCTGTTACGAGGGCCACAGACCACAGCCGAATTACGAATTAATGCCGAGCGCCTGCACAAGTTTGCGGACATCAGTGCGGTGGATGGGTTTATGGAGGAGCTGAGTAACCGTGCGTACGATGTGGGTGGCGCGTTGGCTGTCAAGCTGGGCAAACTCAGCGGCGCTCGCGAAGCACGATGGATGCATTTGCTATCCGGCGTACCAGTTATTGAAATCGCTGATGCTACCGAATTTTCAGGATCAACCGCAGCGGGACTCAATATCAGCGTGTCAGAAATTGCCACGCTCAAATTGCAAGTGGCGCGTCTTGATGAAGAGTGCACCGAATTGCGCGGCCTGGTAGATCGGCTCTATCGCGAGCTGGGGGTCAGTCGCTAGTTGTTAGCCGTTGATTGCTATTTTTAATCGCTCCACAACCTGCGTTGACGCACTAAACAGCGTTTTATTTCAGCCCGCCGCGATTGACAATTTCAATCCCGATTTGGATGGTGGTGCGGCTGATTTCGGCACGCAAAGCATTTGACGCAAAACAGCAAGTGTTTTTTGCCGGTATCGGCGGTGTTGATACGCACGGTGAAGATCAGCTAAATCGCCAACAAGGATTGTTGAGCAAAGCTTCTGATGCGATGACCGCGTGCTACAACGCCAATGTCGAGCCGGGTTGGGGCGAAAATGTCACCGCGTTTAGAGCCAGCGATTTCAACTGCAATTTCACTCCCAATGGGCGCGAGTCTGACCATGCCTGATGTAGCGATCATATGGTCGTCGGCAGAGCCGTAAAAGGGCAAGCAATGGGGGGCAAATTTCCTACTCAGGTTTTGGACTGCCCGGAGGACACCGACAACGATTTGTGGGTTCCCACCACTTCGGTAGACCCATACGTGCCAACACTCGCCATGTGGTTCGGTGTGGCATCGGGCAAGCTTAACCTGGTGTTTCCGAATTTGAATAGGGTCTCGGCGCTAAATTTGGCATTCATGGCTCGAGAATTATTTCTTGCAGGGCAGTTTCGCGCGGTGTGTTAAATTGCACCGCGATGAACCAGAACTCCAAAAATGCATTGTGGGTAAAGCGCTCTCTGGCGAGCGTGTGGCATCCTTGCTCGCAGATGAAACACCATGAATCCAGCCCGATGGTGCCCATCGTGAGTGGTCGCGGCGTGTGGCTGATTGATGCAGATGGCAATCGCTATCTTGATGCCGTCAGCTCGTGGTGGGTCAATTTGTTCGGGCACGCGAATCCGCGCATCAACGCCGCGCTAAAAAATCAGCTCGATACGCTCGAGCACAGCATGCTGGCGGGTTTCACGCATGAGCCTGCTATCGAACTCGGCGAGCGTCTCGCCAAGCTCACCGGCTTGGGTCACGCGTTCTATGCAAGCGATGGCGCAAGCGCCGTGGAGATCGCATTAAAAATGAGTTTTCATTTTTGGCGTAACCAAGGACAACCCGCCAAGCAGAAATTTGTCAGCCTGAAGAATAGCTACCACGGCGAAACGCTGGGCGCGCTGGCGGTGACGGATGTGGCCATTTTTCGTGATGCGTATGGGCCGCTGCTGAACAATAATCTGATTGTTGATTTCCCCGGCGGCACGGCTCAAAAGCCAATAACCACGGGCGTCTCTAGGCATAGCGCCGCAAGCACCGCATCCACATTGCCGTTTGAGGTGTGCTGCCCGGAATGTGTTGTGGATGATGGCGCACAGCTTGAACGTTTGTTTGAAGCTCGGGCAGGTGAAATTGCAGCGCTGATCGTGGAGCCGCTGGTGCAGGGAGCGGCCGGTATGCGAATGTATCATCCGGATTATCTAAAAAAAGCGCGCGAGTTATGCACAAAATATGGCGTGCATTTGATCGCCGACGAAATCATGACCGGGTTCGGACGTACCGGCACGATGTTCGCCTGCGAGCAGGCAAACATTCAGCCTGATCTGATGTGCTTGTCGAAGGGCATTACCGGCGGTTATTTGCCGTTGTCTTGCGTGCTGTCGACGGACCAAATTTATGACGCGTTTTATGACGACGACACAGCGCGCGGTTTTCTGCATTCGCATTCGTATACTGGGAGCGCATTGGCATGCCGCGCTGCGCTGGCTACGCTGGACATTTTTGCGGCTGATCACGTGATTGAAAATAATCGCCTTAAGGCTGTGCGATTAACCGAGCTCACGAAGCCGCTCATGGCGCATCGACGGGTCAAAAATTTTCGTCACCTTGGCATGATCTGGGCATTTGAAGTTGACACCGATGATCCTGTATTTGCGCGCAATGTGTTTGCCGCCAGTTTGCGGCGCGGCGTGATGTTGCGGCCTATCGGCAACACCGTTTATTTTATGCCGCCTTATGTTATTGACGATGGCGAGTTTGATCATCTGGTGACGCAAACGCTGGCGGTGATCGATGAGGTTTGTACGATGACGATTGTGGGGCAATGCTAAAACCAGCGATGCTAAAACCAATCGGCGCGTTTTCTTCTGCGCTCATTTTCTCCGCCATCCTGTCTGCCGTCAGCCCTTTGGCCAATGCACAATTAGTGTCGCCACCCGCGGAGCCGCAATCTGTACCGCTGCCGTCCCCGGTGATGGATGTTTTTAAAAAAGCCGGCGTGCCGATCGAGAATGTCGCGGTTTTCATCAAAGAGGTAAACGCCCGTGACCCGTTGCTGACACTTAATGCCGACAAGCCGATGAATCCAGCATCGGTGATGAAGCTTTTTACGACTTATGCAGGCCTCGAATTATTGGGGCCGGCCTACGCGTGGAAAACCGAGGTCTATGCCGGCGGGGAAATTCGCCACGGCGTGCTGAAGGGCGATTTGATTTTGAAAGGCGGCGGCGATCCCAAGTTAACGGTTGAGCGTTTCTGGCTGCTACTGAAACAGTTGCGCGAGCGCGGGTTGCAATCCATTCGTGGTGACCTGGTATTGGATCGAACCTTGTTCGAAGATATCGCTTTCGACCCGGCAAGATTTGATGGCGAACCGTTGCGTGCTTACAACGTTTCGCCGGACCCGTTGCTGCTAAATTTCAAGACGGTGCGCTTTTCGTTTGCGCAGTCGGTGGATGGCAAATCAGTCTCTATTGCGCTGGATATAAAACCCGCACAGATCGAGATCGTAAATCGGGTCAAGCTGATCGATGCGCCGTGTGGCGATTGGCGCGAGCGTGTCACGCTTGATCTGGAGACGGTAACCTCCACGCAACTCAAAATCTCGTTCGTCGGCAACTATCCGCGTAGCTGCGGCGAAAAAACATGGAACGTATCAGTACTCGATCACGCGCGGTTTGTGGGCGGTGTATTTGCGAGTTTGTGGAAGGATGTCGGAGGCGATTGGAAAGGAGCGGTCAAGCTGACCGGCACACCGTTGGATGCAAAACTGATCGCCACCGCCGAGTCGCCGCCCTTGGCCGAGGTGATTCGCGATATTAATAAATTTTCAAACAACACGATGGCAAGGCAACTGTTTTTGAGCTTGGCGGCCGAAAAATCAACGCCACCCGCCACGGCCAAGATGGCGAGTGAAATCATCAAGGATTGGCTGCACAAAAAAAATATTGCCGCATCTGAGCTGGTGCTTGAAAACGGCTCTGGCCTGTCACGAACGGAGCGCGCCAGCGCGGCTACTTTGGGTGCCATGCTTGACGCCGCGTGGCGTTCAAGTGTGATGCCGGAATTTATATCGTCGCTGCCATTGCTGGGGGTGGATGGCACCTTGCGAAAGCGCGCTCGTGGCGAATCAGTGGCCGGACAGGCGCATATTAAAAGCGGTACTTTAAGCGACGTACGGGCGATGGCAGGTTATGTGCTGGACAGCGCAGGAAAACAATGGGTTGTCGTCATGATGGTTAATCATGCCAACGCACCGCTTACGCAAGACGCCCAGGATGCTTTGTTGGCTTGGATATATGCGCGCTAGTGTTTGACCAAGCGTTTAGTCAAGCGCTTGGTCAAGTTTTAGGTGGTGCGGCTTGGTTAATCTCAAGCAGACTATTAAATATTCTATCGGCAAGTTCTCGTGGCATTGAATGCGCGCCGGGGCGGGCAAAAAAATAGCCTTGCAAATAATCGGCGCCCACTTCAACCGCGAGCCTTGCCTCCGCACTTTCCTCGATGCCTTCTATCGCGACTTTGGCACCGCATTCTTTGATCAGCTTTACCATATTGGTCAACACCACGCGCGCATGTTCGTCACGCGCGGCGGCGCGGATAACCAAGCCATCCAGCTTGACAATATCAGGCCGCAAACGCCACATGCGATCAAAGTTTGAATAGCCCACCCCGAAATCGTCAATCGCGATTTTGCAACCCAGCTTGCGATAAAATCGGGCCGCATCCGCCAGCTGAGCCTCATCTGCCACGCCGGTTTCCAGAATTTCGATCACGACGTCCGTTGCGGCCACATTGTAAAAGTCGATCATGCGCGCGAAAACTTCAGGATGATGCGGATCTTCAACCGCGGCTTCAGGGTAGGCATTCAAAAACAGCAGGCCGCGTTGGCTGCCCATGTTGGAAAAATTGCGTAGATGAAGGGCGCGACTAAGCCAATCCAGAAATAATTCTTCATCATGGCTGGCGGATAACGCAAAAACGGTGTCAGCACGAAATTCATGCCCGGAAAGATTGGTGCCGACCACCAGTGCTTCATAGCCGATCGCGCACTTGTCATGCAGGCCAAAGATGGGTTGATATTGTGAGCTCAGCGTCAAGCTATTAAATGGAACACTCGCCCACCCAAAGCCTTTAGGCAAATTGGCAAAAATTCGTGTCGCGCCATTACTCAACGCCATTTTGGCGTTGACTGAATCGGCGGTGGTGGCATGGGCAACGTGCGTCGCGAGCTTGCGAACTAAGGCTTGCATCTTGAATCCCGGCGTTAGTATTTGAACAACATTGATTCTTGACGATGAACGTTACCTGTCAATTACGGACACAGCGGTTTGGGCTACTGCTGTAATTTAAGTTCGGCGTTGATGCGCAGTGTGGGAAACATGCACGTCACTTGAAAATTTTAATGCACGAATGCACCCCGTTAAATAAAGGCCTAAAGAATATTAAGCGCTCACTTCATATTTGGATTGTGAAATATTTTACAAATGTCAACCTTTGTATCTTACCGGTGACATTCGAAAGAATGTGTAGTTAAACAACATTTCGCGCGCGATAGTGATGTGCCGCGATATCAAGTGCGCGCCACTGGAATCATCGGTTGTTGGGCGCGTTGTGGCTGTTGGACGTGGTGTTCGATGTGGTGTTGGATCTGGTATTGAGGGCGGCGTTACGTCTTGCGGACGAGAGCGCATCGGCGAGTGCGAGCGCCACCAGCCGTTTTTCATACGGTTTCTTGAGCACTTGCAGTACCCCGGCATTGCGTGCGCGCAACTCAAAGCCGGGGCCACCATATCCAGTAATAATCACCACCGGAATGTGCGGTGCAACGGCATGAATGCGGGTGGCGAGCTGGGTACCGGAAAGATTAGGCATCACCTCGTCACTTAGCACGGCATCAAATCGATCTGGCTGCCGCTCAAACGCGGCGAATGCCTCTTCGCTGGTCGCATAAGTAGCGCTTTGATAGCCTAGGCTGGCGAGCATTTCACTGGCCAGGATTCGCAACGGGGCTTCGTCGTCGACCAGCAATATACACTCGTCGTTGCCGCGTGGAAGCTCCGCCAGCTCGGGCAAATGCTGGTCATCGTCGCCCACTGCCGGAAGATAAACACTGAACGTGCAGCCACGACCGACTTCGCTTTCCAGATCAATTCCGCCGCCATGCGCTTTGGCGATTGACATCGCCAGCGATAAGCCAAGCCCGGTACCTTTGCCGGTCGGCTTGGTAGTAAAAAACGGTTCAAACATACGTTCACGCGTCGCCGCATCCACGCCAGTGCCGTGATCTCGCACCACCACGACCACGTAACGTGCCGGGGGAAGCTGGCCTTGCAGAACGATCTTTGGCCCGGGCTGATTGCGCAAATCGCGTATTTCAACTTCAATTTCCAGCGTGCCCTCCGGTGGCATCGCCTGCAGGCCGTTGGTGGCCAGATTCATGATGAGTTGGTGTAGTTCGGTCGCGTTACCCTGCACCAACGCGTCATAGCGCGCGACGTGTTGTGTGAATTCCACCGGATGGGGATTTGAGCCGCGTACCAGAGTAACAATCTCGTCCGTCAGATCGGCAATATCAACCACCTGCTTTTCGTTGGTCGACTTGCGGCTGAATGTCAAAATCTGCGAAACAAGCACGCGCCCGCGTTCGCCCGCTTTCAGCATCGCATCGATATTCTTGGCGATAGGGCTGGCAGTTTCCACTTTGGAACGCGCCATTTCGCCGTAGCCCAAAATTGACGCCAGAATATTATTGAAATCATGGGCAATGCCGCCTGCCAGCTGGCCGATCGCTTCCATTTTTTGCGCCTGATGGAGCGCGGCCTGAAGCTTCAACTTTTCTGCTTCCGCCTCTTTCTTTTCGCCAATATTTTTGATGAAGCCAATAATGCGCCGCTCGGTTGACACACCGTCGACAAGATGGACATCATGGGCAAAAGCGTTGACCCCGACGGTAACGTAGCGCTCAACGCCAGCTTGGTCTATCCCACCTAAAACCCGGTACTCAAGCACCGCCACCTTTAGTTCGCCCGACATCAGCTTGGCGCGGGTGCCCGTGACTTGCGCGCGATCTTGTGGATGAATGCGCCGTACCCAGCTGGATACGGTCTGAATCTCGATCGGCGATAAGCCCAACACCCCAATCGTGTCGCCCGCCCATATGATCCGGCGGGAGCGCTGGTCAATTTCAAAAATAAGATTGTCGCTGGCACGAAGCGCGGCGTTATAGCGCCGCTCAAGATCAATTTTTTCTCGTAACGCGTGGGTGCGGTCGCGCAGCGTGGCATCCGTTATATAAATGGCCGCCATAAATATGAACAAAAATTCCTGCAAGCGCAAAACAGCCGCGGCGACTGGCATCAGTCCATTGATGAATGGACCTTGCTCCCGGCAGGTGTAGTACACCGCCATTAAAACGTAAATCAATAACGACAGCGTGGTGCCGCGTGAGCTAAATCGGGCAATGGCCCAAATGATGAATGGGAGCGCAAAGTAAAAATACGGCAGTGTTGCGCCGTAGCTATCAGGCCAGCGCGCGTATGCCCACCACGTCGAGCCAACCAGCCCGGTTAGCAGCAAGCCAATTTCGGCCGCCCGCCGTCGCAGAAAATCAAGATCGCGGGCCCGCCAGCGTACCGACCATGTGGCGATGACGGGCGCGACCAGCATGACCCCAAGTCCGTCGGAGACAAATAGTGTCCAGAAGGTTGACCCAAAGCTGGCGTGTTGTTCAATTGACGCTTGAAGTGCCCGCAGGCCGGCCGTAAGTGCATTAACACCCAGCACGGCAACCAGTAAAAACAAGGCGAACCGAACGACCACAAGCGGAGAGGCCAACGTGTATGCGCGGTGCAATAAAAACCCGGCCAGGAATGCTTGCAGCGTATTGATCGATGCGCCGATGAATACTGATGCCCACCCGTGCGGCGCGTCGTGCAAGAACCCCAGAGTCGCGCCAAAAACACCGACCAGTACTGCGGCGTGAACTAGCCTGCGGCGAGATCTTCTCAACGCCGCTACATAGACACCCAGCGCAAATCCGTCCGCCAGCCAAAGCGATTCGGCCTCCACCGTTGCTGGGAGTAGCCACGCAGAGACGAGGCTTACCGCCCAATAACCTGACAGCGCAATCAGCAACCAGATCAGCGGTTTCAGCCACCAAATATGCGGACGATTATTGGCAGTGTTGATGACGGGATTCGGCGTCTTGCCGTCGCGTTTACGGACAATGTTGGTCAGTGTGGACGGAGCTGACGGAGGATGCGGGGTGCTCATCGTGTGAAGACGTCTTCCCAAGGAGACACATATTTAAAATAAAGGCGGTAATGACGGGAGAATCGAGGGATACCCACGCCGTACGTTTACAATTACACTGACAAGAAAAATTCAATGTATTTAATATGGCACATCGTTGGCGGTTCACCCAAGAAATAATAGCGCTCTCATGCGGTGCCGTCGTCAGGATTAGGGATGATCAAAAATGCCGCATATCGTAGCAGTGGACGATGACGAATCAGTGCGTAGCCTGATAAATGACTATTTGACAGAACAGGGCTTCACGGTAACCGCCGTTCAAAATGGCACTGAAATGCACGCGGCAATGAGCGCCCGCAAGGTGGATTTGGTTCTGCTGGACGTAAAACTGCCGGATGAGGACGGGTTCTCGCTCGCTCGCGAAATTCGCTCCAAGTCGAATATTCCCATCATTATTCTGACCGGCCAAAACCACGAGGTTGATCGTGTGCTCGGTCTTGAGCTGGGGGCAGATGATTATTTGACAAAACCCTTCAGCCCGCGCGAATTGCTCGCGCGAATCAAAGCTGTGCTGCGCCGCTACGAAACAGGCGGGGCAAAAGTCACTGTGGAAAAGCCCCAGGAGCTGATGGGAAGGCGTGCCGGCGATCCCCCGTCGCGACGCGATGAATTTCGCAGCTATAAATTTTCCGGATGGGAGCTGTCTACCGGCACTCGTCGTCTGCTATCGCCAGCAGGTATGAGAGTGGAGCTCACCAATGGCGAGTTTGCGATGCTGGTCACGTTTTTAAAATCACCCCGGCGCGTGCTATCGCGCGATCAATTGCTCGAATCCAGCCGCCTCCATGATGATATTTTTGACCGTTCAATTGATGTGCAAATTTTGCGACTGCGCCGAAAAATCGAAAGTGATCCGAATGAGCCAAAACTCATCAAAACCGAACGCGGCGCAGGCTACATCTTCAATTCGGACGTGACCGCATAAGCTTCTGCATTTGGCGTTTGAGCCTTACCCACGCGTTCCCTGATTTTTATGGCCTCCGGTGCTACCGCGGATGCCCCACATCACACCGCAAAAAATTCATCGCCAGCCTGAGCCATGCTCTTCATCAAACTGAATCTGATCCTCTTGAAGTTGCTTTTTAAGTTCAACCCGCCCCGCTTTTGCACCCGAGCTCAAGCGCTCAGTATTGTCAAAATCAGGCATCAAGGCGAACATGGATTTGATATTGTGGCGGCGAAAAATATCGGCAATTTCACGCGCGCGAAATCGATCTGTGCCTAATGCCTCCAGCGCATGACGCCCTGCTTTTAAGGCAGATTCGAAAGTCTCGCGCTCAATCACGGTCACACCGCGTTTGTGCAGCTCAATATAGTGGGAAACATTGCGCGCCCGGGCGATGATTGTGACATTGGGAAAGTGTTCGCGCACCCGATCTGTGAGCGCGATGGAATCTTCCATATTGTCGATGGCGTTTATCAGTAGCTTCGCATTTTTTGCGCCCGCAGCCTCCAGCAAATCGAGCCGCGAAGCATCGCCGTAAAAAATCTTATAGCCAAATTTAGCGAGCATTTCAATCTGATCCGGATCATGATCGAGCACCACCGGGCGGATGCCGTTGGCAAGCAACAGGCGGCCAATAATTTGTCCAAATCGACCAAAGCCTGCAATGATGACTTCGCCCGTTTCGTCGATCACATCAGCTTCGCGTTTGTCCTCTGCTTGGTTTGCAACCACCTTGTCGTGCAGCAGCAGCAAAAGCGGTGTTGCAGCCATCGATAAGGCGACCGCCATCACCAGCAACCCCTCCCACTCGATGGGTAGCACGCCTCCTACGCGCGCAGCGCCGAACACCACGAACGCGAATTCCCCGCCCTGAGAGAGCAACACCGCGAACAGCCAGCGCTGTTTGCTGGTGATGCCAATGACGCGCGCCACGAGCCACAACGCGATGAGCTTGACCGTCAGAAAACTCAACACCAAAGCTGCCAAGGTAAGTGGCGCAGATTTAAGCAAACCAAAATCCATTGCCATCCCGACCGAGATAAAAAACAGGCCCAGGAGCAGACCTTTGAACGGCTCAATATCGCTTTCCAGCGCGTGCCGGTATTCTGAGCTTGCCAGTAACACGCCCGCCAGAAAAGCGCCGAGCGCCATGGATAAGCCCGCCGACAACATGAGCTGTGAAATGGCGATTACCAATAACAACGCAAATGCCGTAAACACTTCACGCAAATTGGCTGACGCCACGATGCGCAGCGCCGGCCGTGTCAGGTAGCGGCCAATCACCACGACGCCCACGATCGCACCCACCGCTTTTAGGGCATCTTGCCAAAAGGGATGCGGTGAAGCCGCCGCACCCACGGCAAGGAGCGGAATCACTGCGAGTAGGGGAATCGCCGCGATATCCTGAAACAACAAAATGGCAAAGCTGGCACGACCGGTGGGCGTAGGCAAAAAGTTTCGCTCCGTCATGGTCGCAATGACAATCGCTGTTGACGACAAAGCCAGGGCCAGGCCCATCACCAGTGCTGCCTGCCATGGCAAACCAAAGGCGATGCCGCCCGCCGTCAGTGCGCCACCACATGCGCCCAGCTGCAAAGCGCCGCCGCCAAACACTTCGCGCCTCATTGACCACAAGCGCTTTGGCTCTAATTCTAGGCCGATCACAAACAACATAAGCACCACGCCAAATTCGCTAAAGTGCATGATGGAATCGATATCCCACACCAAGTGAAACCCCCATGGGCCGATGATAATGCCAGCGATAAGGTAGCCGAGCACCGAGCCCAAGCCGAGCTTCTTGGCCAGCGGCACCATCAGCACTGCTGCAGCTAAATAAATCAGTGCGTCGCGCATCATGAGAGGGCCGCTTTGCTAACGTGTGTCGCCGCCCAATCTTGGAGGCGCTGCTTGAATTCTGCTGCTTTCAGTGTCAACTCATCATCGCTGACCAAATGCGCGCCGTGCAAAACAAAAGGTGGTTGCCAAAACATGCCGCAAAAGCGTGCGGTCATTTCAATTGGCATCGAGAACGTGTCAAACGGATGTTGATGAACGCCTGCTGCGTTGTATGCCTCAATATCGCCGCCGGTTGACGGTGCCCATAAACAATGTTTTCCATGCAGCGCGCGGCCTCTGCTAGCGGCTTCATCTGCTTGGCCGTTCGCGCCCTTGGTACCATCAGAGTGCGCGGAACCGTAGGCCCATCCCAGTGCAAACACTTTGTCGAAATAGTGTTTCATCAGCCCTGGCACGCTGTACCAGTAGATGGGGTGTAGCCATACCGTGAGGTCGGCCTGGGAAAGCGCGGCTTGCTCGGTCGCAATGTCGATATCGAAATCAGGATAACGCTCGTAAAGCGAATGCACCGTAACGTGTGGCAATGTCATGGCGGCACGCAGCAAGGCATGCGTCGCACGAGAGCGGCTGGGATAGGGATGAGCGTGAACAATGAGGATCATATCGTGTCTGGTTAATTTGAGCTTTTAAGTCCGCGCACCGCGCCGAGTGAAATTTAATTTTGCGTGATTTCGGCAATATATTCTCGACTCTACATTGTATTGATGGCTGGCCGGCAGCAACAGCGGGCGCTGTCGATAAGGTGTTGAGCGCATAATGACCAAAACGGCGCGGCCACAGTGGGGTTTAGTGTTATGAACACAGTTTTACAAGTGGATAAACTGCGCACGCATTTCTTCACCAAAGCGGGCGTTGTTAAAGCCGTGGACGACGTATCGTTTTCGGTGGCGCGCGGAAAAATCCTCGGCCTGGTGGGCGAATCGGGCTCAGGCAAATCGATGACCGGCTACTCGATCATGGGCTTGATTGATGCGCCAGGCAGGATTGTAGACGGCACAATATTGCTCAACGGCGACAATATCGTCGGGCCGCATTTTCAACTTCCGCCCCAGCAATGGCGAGGCTTGCGAGGTAATCGTGTCGCGATGATTTTTCAGGATCCGATGATGACCTTGAATCCGGTACTGCGTATTGATACGCAAATGATCGAAGCTATTCAGGCGCATGAAAAAATCAGCAAGGCAAATGCACGCGAGCGCTGCCGTGCCGCACTCGCGCGTGTCGGCATTGCGTCGCCTGATGAGCGACTCAATGCCTATCCGCATCAGTTTTCGGGTGGCATGCGTCAGCGAGTGGCGATTGCGACAGCGATTCTCAATAAGCCCGATCTCATCATTGCGGACGAACCCACCACCGCGCTGGATGTAACGATTCAAGGCCAGATTTTATTTGAGATGCAAAAACTGTGTCGCGAGTCGGGCACCGCACTCATCTGGATTACGCATGATCTTTCGGTGGTCGCAGGTTTAGCTGATGACATCGCGGTGATGTATGCGGGCAAGCTGGTGGAATATGGTAGCGTGGCGAACGTGTTGGATGCACCGCTGCATCCCTACACGCAGGGTCTGCTGGAGTCGGTGCCGAGCCGCAACATTCGTGGTCAGCCGCTAAAACAAATTTCGGGTATGACGCCGTCGCTGCTGGCAATCGGGTCAGGCTGTGCGTTTCGGGATCGCTGCAAATATCGTGTCGAGGATTGCGAAAACGCGCCGCCACTGGCCCTGCATTCCGCCCATCGACAGGTCCGTTGTTTCCATCCCGTAGCGGGGCTGTCGGCATGAGTAGTGTTGACGATATTCTCGTGCTTAAAAAAATTTCAAAGCGCTTCACCAAAAAACTTGATTTAGCCGGCAAGATTTCGAACGCAATCGGCGCGGGTGCGCGCGAAGAAACCGTTCACGCAGTAGATGGTGTCAGTCTCAGTATCAAACGTGGCGAAGTGGTCGGGCTGGTCGGTGAATCGGGTTGCGGGAAATCGACGCTGGGAAGAGTAGTGGTGGGCATTCACCCCCAGACTGAGGGCGAGCGCTGGTGGAACGGGCGTGACGTTGCCACCATGCCGGCACCTGATAAGCGTGCCATGCAACTGCAGGTACAAATGATTTTTCAGGATCCTTATGCATCGCTAAACCCTCGTTATCGGGTCGAGGACATTATTGGCGAGGCGCCATTGGTTCACGGCTTGGTGGCGGGTAAAGAAAAATCGGAGTACGTGGCTCGCCTGATGCAAAAAGTGGGTTTGGATCCAGCGCTATCAAAACGTTTCCCCCATCAGTTTTCCGGTGGGCAGCGGGCGCGGATTGGTATTGCCCGCGCGCTCGCGGTCAGGCCGGAGTTTTTGGTGTGCGACGAGGCGGTAGCCGCACTTGATGTTTCTATTCAGGCGCAGGTGCTAAATCTTTTTATTGAATTGCGCAAAGAGTTCAATCTCTCTTATCTCTTTATCAGCCATGACTTGGGTGTGGTGAAACACCTGAGCGACCGCGTCGTCATTATGTATCTCGGTCGTGTGGTCGAGATCGGCGCGACTGAAGCGCTGTTCGCTGATCCAAACCATCCCTACACGCAGGCATTACTGGCGGAAGTGCCACGGTTGGATGTTCGTAAAAAAGATTACGTCGCTATTATTGGCGAGATACCATCCCCGTTGAATCCGCCCAACGGTTGCCATTTCCACCCGCGTTGCCCGCGCGCGATGCCACGTTGTAGAGACGAACAACCGCAATTGCGAGAAATATCGTCACTCCGTTTTTCAGCTTGTCATTTGAATGATCTAAAATAATCTTCTGGTTTGAACCACCCTGAGCAATCCATGCGACCCAACAAAGCGATTCATCATGTCCCAAACGCCATTTAGTTCTGTCATTGTTTTGCCTTCGGTCACGGAGCACGATCTTGATGTTCCGGTCGTGTTTGATTCGCCACATAGCGGCGTTTTTTATCCAGATGATTTTGGCCACGTGGTGCCGCTGTCGATACTACGCATGGCTGAGGATACCCATGTTGAGAAGCTTTATGTTGAAGCGCCTGCGCATGGTGCGACTCTAATCGCGGCGGGTTTCCCGCGCAGCTATATTGATTGCAATCGCTCCTTGCTGGATATCGACCAAGCCGTGCTGGGCGGCAAATGGCCCGGGCCAATTAACGTCAGTAAAAAGACTGAAAAAGGGATTGGCTTGGTATGGCGAAAGCTTGACACTGGCGAAGATATCTATAACCGTCGGCTCAGCGTGGCGGAAGTGCAAAACCGCATCTCGACTTGCTATGCGCCGTATCACAAGACAGTTCGTGATGCGATCAATCAAGCGCATAAACATTACGGTGCGGTATGGCATCTCAATTGTCATTCAATGCCTGCTGTATCCGGCTTTGTTGCTGAAGAGGGTCCCGGCAAGCCACGTGCGGATTTTGTATTGGGCGACCGCGATGGCACTACTTGCGCGCCTGAATTCACGTCATTTGTTGCGTTGACGTTAAGCGGCTTTGGTTATCACGTAAAGGTCAATGATCCTTACAAAGGCGTGGAGCTGGTGCGTGCCTATTCAGATCCTGGGTCGAACAAACACTCGTTGCAAATTGAAGTGAATCGCAAGTTGTATATGGACGAGACCACGCGTGAGACAAACGGTAATTTCGCGGGCTTGCAAAAAAACATCACGCGCTTGATCGCGGCAATTACGAAATATGCGAAGGCGAATATGCCAACGCACCAGAACCATCACGATTGTGGACATGATCATAGTCATGATCACAGCAGCCATGATCACGATGATCACACCAGTCCACGCGGCGATCACCATGACCACAAACACTAATTTCGTTTCCAAGGTCGAGTTATGCGCGCCGGATATTTCCGGCTATCAGAGCGGTAACTCTGGCATCGAATACATCACCACGTTTGATTCCGGCAAGCCGGGGCCGCATGTAATGATAAATGCCGTTACGCATGGCAACGAGATTTGCGGTGCAATCACGGTAGACCGCTTGTTCAAAATGAACCTTCGGCCGACCCGAGGCAAACTGTCGTTGTCGTTTGCTAACGTGGCGGCATATTCACGCTTCGACCCCGCTGCGCCGCATAGCTCGCGTTTCGTTGATGAGGACTTTAATCGAGTTTGGAATCCTGCCACTCTGAGCGGCCTGCGAAATTCAGTTGAACTCTCCCGTGCCCGCGCAATGCGATCGGTAATCGACAGCGTGGACATGCTGTTTGATATTCATTCCATGCACGACCCGCATGGCCCGGTAATGATTTCAGGGCCGCTGGATAAAGGGATTGAACTGTCCAGACAAGTGGGACTGCCACTGTATATCGTCTCGGATCGCGGGCATGCCAACGGCACGCGAATGCGTGATTACGGTGGTTTTGGTGATCCTGCATCGCCTAAAAACGCGCTGTTAGTCGAATGTGGACAGCACTGGGAGCACGCAGCAGCAGATGTTGCTTGGCAGACCACATGGCGGTTTTTGCGTGTGTGCGATATGGTGGATCTTGATTTGGCGGAATCGCAAATTGACAAAACCGGTTTGCTTAAGCCGTGTGTGGTGCGCGTCTCCGAAGCGGTGGTAGCCAACCACTCGGACTTTGTATTCGCGGACGGGTTGCGTGGCTTGTCGGTTATCCCAAAGCAGGGGGATTTAATCGGGCATGACGGTGGCAAGCCGGTGGTCGCGCCGTACGACAACTGTGTGCTGATTATGCCGACGATGGTTCATGTAAAACCGGGGCTGACCGTGGTGAGACTGGGTCGCATCGACGCTTAGTTGATCTTGACACCTGACTTGTGTATCCCGTTGATTCGCCGATTGAGCGTAGGCCACGGCACTGACGTGGTGCAATACTGGCGAGTGCGAAATCAGGGATTAAAAGAATTTCCCGATGCGTTCATCACCAGTTATGCAGAAGGTGTGGCAACGGCACCGGAAAAATTGGCGAAGCGATTTGGCGGAAACGACTCGGATGATTTTGTATTCGGCGCGTTTTCTGCAACGGATGAACGGTTGGGTTATGCAGGTTTTGCGCGCGAGACTCGAATCAAACAACGCCACAAGGGTAACGTGGTCGGGATGTATGTCGTACCAAATGCACGCGGGTTTGGTTTGGGTAGAAAATATTCGGCGCGCTGCTTACCGACGTAAAACAACTAACTGGACTTGAGCAAATCAACTTAACCGTGACCCGTTCCAACAAGGGTGCACGTTCATTTACATCAGCACGGGTTTTGTCAGCTTTGGAATCGAGCGCAACGCAATCAAAGTAGGGCAGAATTATCACGATAAAGAATTCATGGCATTCAATCTGATCCAAGCAACGTAGCGGCCCTCTCTTTAATGGGCAAACTGCTTCGCTATTGCGCTTTGGCGTTGGCGCTCGTCGCCATGCTGTTTATCGCCTACCAAACGTACGTCGCCATCAAACTTTGGTGGTGGATTGATCAAGCGCCCAGCAGTACGGCATTCATGCGGGCGCGGCTTGGGGTGATGCAAGAAGCAAATGCCGCAGCCAAACTTCAGTATGCATGGGTGCCTTACGACAAAATTTCCAGCAATTTGAAACGTGCGATTATCGTCGCGGAAGATGCAAAATTTGCCGATCATGAGGGTTTTGATTGGGAGGGTATCCAAAAGGCGCTAGAAAAGAATCAAAGGAAAGGCAAGGTTGTGGCGGGCGGCTCGACAATTTCGCAGCAGTTGGCGAAAAATCTTTTTCTGACCGGGGAGCGCAGCGCCATCCGCAAAGGTGAAGAGGCACTTATCACCGTCATGATGGAATCGATCCTCGATAAAGAGCGAATTTTTGAAATTTATCTAAACGTGATCGAGTGGGGAGATGGTATTTTTGGCGCAGAAGCGGCGGCTCGTCATTACTTCGGCGTGTCAGCCTCCCGTCTTACGCGGGAACAGTCCGCAAAATTGGCCGCGATAGTGCCGCGACCCCGGTTTTACGATAAAAATCGCAACGCACCATGGTTGTTGAGAAAGACAGAAATAATCTTACGGCGCATGCCGCAGGCAGATTTGCCTTAGACTTTGGCATGTTCATATCTAAATGAAATTTTTATGTCATGGATTTTTTTCGGGCCTGCTGCGCTAATTGCGTATTGGCCGTATGCGGGAGTAGCGATTGCGGTTTTTTTGATTGCAACGCAGGTGGTTCTCACCACCAAGGCAGGCAAGGCATTCGATAAAACGTTTTTTCGTGAAGCTGCTGTATTTGCGGGATTTTTATGGCTAATATTTGGTTTTTATGAAATGCAAATGTTGGCGGCAATGGAACATGCTGGCGCACTCGACGGATCAAAGAATTTTTTCCGCATCGACCTTGTTATCCTAGTGCCGATTCTCTACCTGATGACTGCTGCGGCGATTTACTCCGTCCTGAGGCAGATCTGCAACCGAAAGTAAATTTCAGCGCGAGGGGCGATCACGGCGTGGTGGGCGCGCATCGCGTGGGCGTTCGGATGAGCGGCGCTGACCACATTCGCAAATAGATAACAGCGATTGAGGCAGCAGGCTATTGAGGGGTTGCTTTTTCATATCGAGACCTCCGAAAACAACCCGATCCGCCGGGCAAAGAAAAATGCTCCCGTACGGATCGGAATCGGTATTACAGCTAACGCTTTACAGCTTAGCCCATCGGTTTGATGAGCGGCGTGATTACCGGAGCAATCATTGGCGCTGGTTTGGCGACTGCCGCCTTTTTCTTCGGCGCGGCCTTCTTTGCAGCAGGCTTTGCCATTACTTTGGCAGCAGGCTTTTTGGGTGCAGCTTTTTTGGCAGCAGGTTTTTTTGCTACCGCTTTTTTAGCAGCGGGCTTTTTAGCAGCAGGTTTTTTTGCTACCGCTTTTTTGGCAGCGGGCTTCTTCGCTACCGCTTTTTTAGCAGCGGGTTTCTTTGCTGCCGGCTTCTTTGCCACTGCTTTTTTAGCGGCAGGTTTTGCTGCTGGTTTTTTAGCAGCGGGCTTCTTTGCTGCTGGCTTCTTAGCGACTGCTTTTGCTGCTGGTTTCTTTGCTACCGGCTTTTTTGCAGCTGGTTTCGCTGCCGGTTTCTTGGCTGTTGCCATGATCAACTCCTTTCGATGGTTGGACCGAATTGCTTGATATCGCGTACGGCGCGGTTATGCCGTACTACCAAAGAATCAGTTCGGACGAACGACTGAGCGAAATGGCGAATGCCTGAGAATACACATGGCAAAACAGCCTCACTCCGCTCGCGGTTGTTTCACACGCATCTGAAAAAAACACCAAATGTTTATGAGACATCGCGAGCACTTGGTGTTACGGATTCTATACAGAAATATTTTCCCACACCACTTTAGAATGCTGTCAAGAGTGGTTATTTGTTTACGGCGCTTACAAATTGGTAGCGAATCGATACCAATTATATTTAGCTTTAATTTATTGCATAGAATTTGGATTTGAGGAATTCAGATTTTGCTCAAAAATCCGGCCCGCGGCGCTGTGGTTTCAGTGGCCCGATTCAGCGCACGTTTGCCAAATGTTCGCCCCGAAACAGCTCGTCAATTGTCTCGCGCTCACGAACCAGATAAGCGCTGGTGCCATCCACCATGACCTCGGCAGCGCGCGGACGCGTGTTGTAGTTGGATGACATTACAAAGCCATAAGCGCCTGCAGACAGAATCGTCACCAGGTCGCCCTCGCGCGCGGCCAGTGTACGGTCGCGGCCTAGTACATCAGCGCTTTCGCAGACCGGCCCCACCACGTCGTACATGCGCGATACCGCATCTTCGCTTGTGGCAACCATCACGATTTCATGATGCGCCTGATAGAGCGCTGGCCGAATCAGATCATTCATGGCGGCATCCACGACCAAGAAATTTTTGCTGTCAGTGGGTTTTACATACTCGACTTTTGCGAGTAGCACGCCAGCGTTCCCGGTGAGTAGGCGGCCTGGCTCAAGCAGCAGTTCCACATCCCGGATTTTGCCGCCGCTACTGAGGGCTTGCTCGAGGGCCGCCACATAAGTTTCAATATTAATATTTGGCTCATCGGCATAGGTGATGCCGACCCCGCCGCCGGGGCAGATGTGATGAATAGGAATTCCATTTGCCTCCAGCTGATCGGCCAGATTTACAAGGCGCGCCATCGCCTCCAGCAGTGGTGACGCATCTGAAAGTTGCGAACCGATGTGGCAATCGACGCCAGCAATTTCAATATTGGGAAGTGTCGACGCAAGCTGATACGTGCCAATCGCACGATCAAATGCCACCCCGAATTTATTGTTCTTCAGCCCGGTCGATATGTATGGATGTGTCTTGGCGTCAACATCCGGGTTGACCCGCAAGCTTACCCGGGCGATTTTGTTTAGAGCAACTGCTACGTCACTAATACGCCTAAGTTCAGACTCCGACTCGACATTAAAGCCTTTAATGCCCGTCAAAAGTGCAAACGAAATCTCATCGCGAGTTTTGCCTAGTCCCGAAAAAACCACCCTCTCCGGTGAGCCGCCTGCTGCCAGTACACGTCGTAATTCGCCGCCCGACACAATATCAAAGCCAGCCCCCAGCTCGGCAAACACACTTAAAACTGCGAGATTCGAATTCGCTTTTACGGCGTAGCAAATGAGGTGCGGCTTGCCGTTACGGGTTTTCTTAAGCGCGTTGTCGAGTTGTTGATATGCCGCTGTAAGTGCTGCCCGGGAGTAGACAAAAGTCGGCGTGCCGAAGCTGGCCGCTATTTCCGACAGCGCGACATCTTCCATCCATAAGGCACCAGCGGGGTCTCGATGAACACCGAACACTTCGAGCGCCGCGCTCATTTTGCGGGGCTTTCTTGCGGTAGCGGTTTGCTTGGACTGGCGGGCCCAGCGGCAACGCCGGGCTCAGGCAGTTTCAGTGGCCCACGCTGACCGCAGGCGCTTAATGCGGCGGTTGCGAAGCCAAGCAAAACGATTAGAATTGCTGAAGTGGTTTTAAAATATCTGATTTTGCGCATAGAAAAATAAAGGGTAGGAAAATGAAATCGATGGTATCACGCACATGAGTGCTCCTTTAATGATGGTGGAGAGCGAATTTCAAAAACGGGTTGACGACATTCTGGCGCTTGTCGAGTCGGCAATGGATCACGCCAAGACTGATATTGATGCGGAACTCAACGGCGGCATCCTAACGTTGACATTTGAAAATGGCAGTAAGGTGATCGTGAATCGCCAGACGCCGAATCGTGAGATTTGGGTGGCGGCAAAATCCGGCGGCTTTCATTTTCGCTATGACGCGGCAACCGTTAGTGGCAATCTTTCCACGGCTTCAGGCCATCTCTGGTGCAATACGCGAACCGGTGAACCGCTGGCAGAACTGCTTGCTCGCGTCGTCAGCGAGCAAGCCGGAGAAGTGATCAAGTTCACACTTTAAATTGTCAAGCCAATCGTAAACGTCCTAAAAAGACGGCAGCGTTGATTTAGTATCGACTCAATACTAAAATGGATTGAAAAAAAATAGAGCATGTATAGTAGCGAGTCGAAACAATTATTTAGGTGGAGTCTGCCAAGGCGACGAATTGATGCGCCCTAGCGTCCACCTTAGCTTCCGCTGCAACCTGCCCTCTGCCTTTTGTCCTGCCGCCAGCCAACCGGTTGTATTCGTATGAATCGCTATTTACCTCAATTGAAAATTGCTTCGCATGGATAAAAGCCCGCTAGTAATGCTGGAACTTATCGAGCGGCTTGGCAATTTGATGCGGGCGGAGGCGCGGCGTGTCGGTAGCGACGAACAGTTGCAGCCTGTACATGTCGAAGCGTTAGTCTATCTTTCCAAAGCAAATCGATATTCCAATACGCCGCAGGCACTTGCTGAATATGTCGGCATTACCAAAGGTACGGCCTCACAAAGCCTGCTGCTGCTGGATCGACGCGGATTAATCGAGCGGTATGAAGATGATCTGGATCGACGAGTGGTACGTTTACGACTTTCGCAGGCAGGCGAGCAGTTTCTTTACGACAGCCAGCCGCAACTGGCCTGGCAACATGCAACCCGGAATATCAGCCCCAACCGCATTCGTAACGCGGTGTCGGCTTTGCGAGAGACCCTGTCCACTTTCCAGGCCGACAACGAAGGCAGCCCATTTGGTAGCTGCGCAAACTGTCAGCACTTTGAACGTCTGTCGGCGCGCGCCTACCGCTGTGGCCTGATGGGTGATAGGCTGTCCGCGCCCGAGACCCGCAAAATCTGCTGGCTGTATGAGCTAAAAGGATCGGCGGCTGATGATGAAGAATAGTGACCGCCAAACCTTGAAAAACTTTATGGCGATGATTCAATCAAACCTGGTCAATGCGCGGGATCGTCAAGTGGATTTCGGCGAGCGGACAAACATAAGTGTTTGGTTGCAAGCAGCGGACGTTAGCCTTGTTTGAGCGACGATATAAGTAGTGCAGTTTTAACTTTAACGCCACGCCATACAAAAAATGCCTCCGCTGCTTGCTCGACCAGCATGCCCACTCCATCCGCTGTGCGTGCGCCGGATTGCGCGGCGAGTTGCAAAAACGCGGTCTGAGCTTTGCCGTACATCATGTCGTATGCCAGTGAACCTTGAGCAAAACAGGTCGCGGGCACCAGTGATGCTTGATTGTCTGAGGTATCCGTCATGCTGGCAGACGTCGCATTAATAATAACGTCGAACGCTTGATGGGAAAGTTTATCGACGCTGATTGCCATTACGGTTGAGCCAAAATATTTGCTGGTTGACGTGACCAAGGTGGTGGCAAGAGCTTGCGCCTTTGCATCAGTGCGGTTGGTAATCGTCAACGACGCGGGGTTTTCGTCGAGCAAAGCACCGGCCACGCCATATGCCGCGCCGCCTGCGCCGATTAGTAAGATGCGCGCACCTTGAAGCGCCATGCCCAAGTTTTGGGTGATGTCGCGCGTGAGGCCGATGCCGTCGGTGTTGTCGCCCAAGATTTCCGTGCTGATTTGCCCATTGTCTAGACGACCAAACCGCAGCACGTTAACCGCGCCGCTGGCTCTTGCACGATCTGTCAGCTGGGTTGCATATTCAAACGCTTCAAATTTGAACGGTAGAGTGACATTGGCACCAAGCGCGCCTTTATGCCGAAATTCATCGACGGCCGTCCGAAACTGATTGATCGGCACCAGCATGCGGCTATAAAGAATATCGTGACCGACCTCGCGTGCAAACGCAGCATGAATCAACGGAGATTTTGAATGAGCAATAGGGTTACCGATGACGGCGTACTGGTCTGTCATATTTGTAGGGGTGTCCTCGGAATTGCCACGTGATGAAATATAGAATGGAGCCTAATGGTAACCTCATGCAAACCGCAACACTAAATTTCATCGTCGAATATTGCCGTCACAGCTTGCCATATTTTTTCTGTGCATTTGGAGCATCATTTTTAGGGCCAATTTCTGCTGCGCCATTTTGGTGCAATAGGGAATGCCACGCACCAAACTGGCGCAATTAAAATTTATGCGTTTAAAAAAGTAATTTTGCCTCAACGGCTTAGCGCATATCCGGCTATGGCATGTATTCTGCTAATAGCTGTAATCTCAATGCTCTCACTAACGCTGTAAATGTTGATTTGCGATCTGGCGTCTGATGCTTACGTCTGAAACTCTCGCTAAACACATCCGCTTTCGTTTCCGCTTGTTTAACACCACCCACTTGGAGAAAAAATGGCCATCGCAAAAGTAATGAAAATGGTGAAGGACAGCGAAGTAAAATTCGTTGATTTCCGCTTCACCGACACCAAAGGCAAGGAACAGCACGTTACGGTTCCCGTGAAAGCCTTCAACGAGGAAAAGTTTACTGAAGGCCACGCTTTCGACGGCTCGTCCATCGCCGGCTGGAAAGGTATTGAAGCGTCCGATATGTTGCTCATGCCTGACGCAGATAGCGCATTTATTGATCCGTTTTTTGATGAATCCACGCTGGTACTTTCATGCGATGTGCACGAGCCATCGACAGGCAAAGGCTACGACCGTGATCCACGCTCGCTTGCCAAGCGCGCAGAGGCATATTTGAAGGCATCCGGCATTGGTGATGTGGCTTATTTTGGCCCAGAGCCCGAGTTTTTTATTTTTGATTCGGTCGAATTTAATGTCGACATGTCCGGTAGCTACTGCAAGGTTTTTTCCGAAGAGGCCGCATGGTCCAATGCAGAAAAATTTGAGGGCGGCAATTTAGGTCACCGTCCTCCGGTCAAGGGCGGCTATTTCCCGGTCCCGCCAGTTGATCAATTGCAGGATATTCGTTCGGCAATGTGTCTGGCGCTAGAGGACATGGGCGTCGAAGTTGAAGTCCATCATCATGAAGTGGCCAATGCGGGTCAGTGCGAAATTGGCACAAAATTCGAAACACTCACCAAGCGTGCCGACTGGACGCAGATTTTGAAATATGCAGTGCATAACGTCGCGCACAGCTATGGCAAAACCGCGACCTTCATGCCCAAACCAATTGTTGGCGATAACGGCTCGGGCATGCATGTACATCAATCGATTTGGAAAGATGGCAAGAATTTATTTGCGGGCAATGGCTACGCCGGTCTTTCTGAATTTGCCCTCTATTACATTGGCGGCATTATTAAACACGCGCGCGCATTGAACGCCATTACCAATCCGGGCACCAACTCCTACAAGCGCTTGGTTCCTGGTTTTGAAGCGCCGGTAAAATTAGCCTACTCCGCGCGCAACCGTTCCGCGTCGATTCGAGTGCCGTTCGTGCAATCTGACAAAGCGCGTCGTATCGAAGTGCGCTTCCCGGATCCGACTGCGAACCCGTATTTAGCGTTCGCGGCCATGATGATGGCAGGCCTTGATGGCGTGCAAAACAAAATTCATCCAGGTGATCCGTCAGACAAAAATTTGTATGATTTGCCGCCAGAAGAGGATGCAAAAATCCCAACCGTTTGTTCGTCACTTGATCAAGCACTGGAGCATCTCGATAAAGATCGCGAATTCCTGACGCGCGGCGGCGTGTTCTCGAACGATATGATCGACGCGTATATCGAACTCAAAATGCAGGAGGTCACACGTTTCCGCATGACCACGCATCCCGTCGAATACGAAATGTACTATTCTTCATAATTTTTCGAGACCGCAACATCACCAGCAAAGGGCTGCGCCATGCATGGTGCAGCCCTTTTTTTGCGTACTTCTGGCTTTTTTACGCCGAAATCCGATTTAAGAAACCTAATTAAAGACCTCGCTGAAGCGGTTGAAAATAGAGCTTTTTTGTCATATTCCGCATTATTTTAGGGGCGTTCACCACCCCTAGTGGGCGTTGTTGTTACCGCCACCACCCATTGCGTTGATAAACCCTTTTGAACCGCATATGCTCACCACTCGGCGACGCAACGTTCACATTTTATCGGTTTTGAGGCCTCCACCGTATCCAACACCTTCGTCCACCCGCTCAAGCTTGCCAAGGAGCAGACTTCATGCATCAAAAAATAAATTCAGCATCATTTTTGATTGCGATCACCGCCGCGATAGCGTGCGCTACATTTGCATGTGAGAGCGCAATGGCTGCTGCGGGCGGCGTGAATAATGTACCGAATTTGCCAGCACCAAGCGGCGCTGCTATTTACAAAATGGTGGATGCAAGCGGGCGCGTAACTTATACCAATTCGCCTACCAAGGGTGCTAATAAAGTAGAGCTGGATCCCATCACCGTGATTCCAGCGACCCCTGCTGGCATGCTGGGCGATGGCCAAAGCGTCAGACAGAATACGGCTAAAGGGGCGACCCAAAGTGCCACTCAAGGCGCTGCGCAAAATGCATCCCAGCCTACTCCTTCAGCTCCGTTTGCAGCGGTGGCGCAATTTGCAACATCGCCGTTGCTCATTCCCGTCGGCGTCGCGCCAACCATTGCGCGGCCCGAAGAGCCATCGCCAATGCCTGCAGTCGTAAAAACATTACCGGCACAACCGGTCGCGCGTTTGGTAGTCCCCGCAAACGTCCTTTCAGCGGCTGCCGCGGCACCCGATATTCGATTTAGTCCGCCACCGCCCGCCAAGCCAATGGCAACCGCCGTCGTTACCGCTATTCCGGCCAATACCGCGTCGACTTCTGCCACTAAATTGCCGGTCGTCAAGCTCGTGCCGACGAGTGTTGCCGCTGCCAAAGTCGAAGTTGCCGCGAATGTTGCCGCACTGCCGGCGACGCCTTTAGTCGCATTTGCGCCGACCGCCCCCACCTTTGCCGCCACGCCTGCCGCCGCTGCCACCATTAATACATCAGCCATAAACGGTTTGCCCGTGCCGCAACTGCGGCCTTCTGCATCACCGGCCCGCGTCATTTCAACAAATCAAGCGGCCAGGATTAATCAGCAAGAACAGCTTTTGGCAACAGCCAGAGCGCAGTTGGTCGAGGAACAGCGCGCGTCGGAATCGTTTCGCGCGCTCCGGGCACGCTTGCCTGCCGTCATTGATCAAACCAACCCTGCCAAAGCTGCGATTCAGAACGATATAAAAACGCAGGTCGAGCAACACTTTGAGCGAATTCGTAATCTGCAGGATCAAATTTCGCAATATGAGCATAATCAGGCCGCGCTCCAGCCAATCAGCCAGATGCGTGCCCTCAGCTCGAATGCCGCCTCTGCTGCGGTCAACACTGTCGCCAGTCAATAAACTCAAACTCCTTTCGATCGGTTTGTCTGATCGGAATTTCAACGCCGAAGGTGACAAACCTTCGGCGTTTTTTTATGTGCGGCAGTCGCATTCAAGCGCATACAATTCGTCTGGCGCGCGCACAACACAGGTGCCAAGTGGGCCGCCGTTTCGTGGCAAGGAACTTGCTTTTACAGCGTTGCCGCTTGCCATACTCCCATTTACCCACCGGCTGAAAATTTCAAATTCCTGTATTTCTTATGTCCGATGTTCATTACTCAAAATACGTTGGGCTAGAACTGCTATCCACGGCGGTGCTGGTGCTGGATCGGACTTTTAACGTCGTGTTTACCAATCCGGCGGCTGAAAATCTTTTTCAATTCAGCCAGAAAAATGCGCGCGGCCAGTCGCTGGCAAAGCTATTGCCTGGCAACCTGCCTTTATTTTCCATTCTTGAGCAGGTGGTTAAAAATAATATTGGTATCAACGAAAATGAATTAACGGTTGAATTGAACGGCGCGGCCCTACTGCACCTGGCCTGTGTGGTCGCGCCGCTGGAAGATGACAGTCTGGCGCTAGAGTTTCATCACCTCGATCAGCATCTAAAAATCGCCCGGGAAGAAAAAATAATCGAAAACCAGCAATTGAATCGCGAGCTGATTCGTAATCTTGCGCACGAGATCAAAAATCCGCTTGGTGGGATTCGTGGTTCAGCCCAATTACTGGAGCGCGAACTTCCACATGGCGACCTTAAAGAGTACACGCAAGTGATCATCAAAGAAGCGGATCGCCTGCAGGCGCTCATGGATCGGTTGCTGACGCCGCATCGTGTGCCAAAAATGGTGCACATTAATATTCACGAGGTATTGGAACGGGTGCGGTCACTGATGTTGGCTGAATTTCCTGACGGCGTCTGCGTGAGGCGTGATTACGATACCAGCCTGCCTGAGCTGTATGGCGACAAAGAACAATTGATTCAAGCGTTGCTTAATATCGCCCGTAATGCGGCGCAGGCGATGAGCGGCAAGGGCGAAATTAGGCTCACCACGCGCATTGCGCGGCAAGTGACGTTAGCCAAGCTTCGCCACCGCCACGCCATCATGATTAGCATTATTGATAACGGCCCCGGCGTGTCGGAAACGCTGCGCGACAAAATTTTTTACCCGCTTGTATCCGGCCGTGAAGGCGGTACTGGCTTGGGACTATCGCTGGCGCAAAATTTCATCAACCAGCATTTGGGGGTAATCGAATTTGCAAGCGTGCCTGGCAATACCCGCTTCACGGTTCAGCTACCGGTGCGTGACCCCGCCAGCATGCGCAGCCCGCCCGGCCATGTAAAAAAATAATTGCACTCCATTCATTGCTCAACATCACACGTAATTTCCCCGAAAGAAAAAATGAAACCTGTCTGGATTATTGATGACGACAAATCTATCCGCTGGGTGATTGAGAAAGCGCTATCGCGCGAAGGTATTGTTTTCAAGTCATTCAGCACCGCACAAGAGGGCATGGACGCGCTTGATGCGGGCGAACCTGATGAGCCACAGGTCGTCATCAGCGATATTCGCATGCCCGGCGCATCGGGTCTGGATTTCATGCAACGGCTCAAAACTAAATTGCCCGCCACGCCGATCATCATCATGACCGCTTACTCGGACCTGGAAAGCGCAGTTGCCGCATTCCAAGGGGGCGCATTTGAATATTTGCCGAAGCCGTTTGACGTTGATCACGCGGTCGAGCTTATTCGGCGCGCCATCGACGAAAGCCGACGCGAAGCGCAGGAAGATGAAGCCACCACTGCGGCACCCGAAATACTCGGTTCAGCGCCGACGATGCAGGAAGTTTTTCGCGCCATCGGACGGCTTTCGCAAAGTCACGCCACCGTGATGATTACCGGCGAATCGGGCACCGGAAAAGAATTGGTCGCGCACGCATTGCATCGCCACAGCCCGCGCGCGGGCAAACCTTTCATCGCGATCAACACCGCAGCAATTCCCAAGGATTTGCTGGAAAGCGAATTATTTGGCCATGAGCGCGGCGCATTCACGGGCGCTGCCACCATGCGGCGCGGGCGCTTTGAGCAAGCCGAGGGAGGCACCTTGTTTCTGGATGAAATCGGCGACATGCCCGCCGATTTGCAAACAAGATTACTGCGCGTGCTATCGGATGGACAGTTCTATCGCGTTGGTGGACATACACCGCAAACGGCAAACGTGCGCGTGATTGCCGCGACCCATCAAGCGCTGGAAGAGCGCGTTAAACAAGGCCTGTTTCGCGAAGATCTGTTCCATCGCCTGAACGTCATCCGGCTACGCCTTCCCGCGCTGCGCGAGCGTCGCGATGACATTCCACTTTTGACCAAACATTTTCTGGCGAAGAGCGCCAAAGAGCTGGGCGTTGAATCCAAGCGGCTATCCAATGTGGCACTCGCGTTTATCGCGCAGCATCCGTTTCCCGGCAATGTGCGCCAACTTGAAAATCTGTGCCACTGGATTACTGTGATGGCACCGGGGCAATCGGTGGAGGTTAACGATCTGCCGCCAGATATTCGCGGTGATAAAGCCAATACCGCTATCGATAGCGATTGGAAACGCGCGCTGGAGCGGGAAGTGACCGCGTCGCTTGCGCGTGGCGAAAAGGAAATTTTTGACAGGTTGAACAAGAGTTTTGAATCAGCGCTCATCATAAAAGCGCTCGCGCACACGGGTGGCCGCAGGATCGAAGCAGCAACCTTGTTAGGGATCGGCCGCAACACGCTTACCCGCAAAATTCAGGAGCTCAATCTTGATACGGGTGGCGGGGAAAAGGAAGAGTAGGGTTTTCTGTGTGTAAACGTTATGCTGGGAGCGGCTTTCGGAGCATAAATAGTTGAAGAGGCTTGTCGATATTAGTGTTTATATTGAGATAAAAAATCATCAAACATGACTCCTCACCCATCGCTTCCACTCGTCAAACAGGGCAGGGTGTCTTGCCGCGATAACCGATTTCTCCCACGAGCCCTGCACATCCACTGAGCGCCAGTAATTGTCGTGAAACAAAGTCGCCATACGCCCACCCGCCTCTTCCAAAATCAACGCCCCTGCCGCGTAATCCCAAGGCTGTTCGCCGGCATGCACGAACGCATCCACCCGCCCGCAAGCCATGTGGCACCACTGCAATACCGATGCGCCACTGGAGGAAATTTTTTTGAACGGTGGATTAGTTTTAAGCGCCAACTGCAAACGCCCCAAACGTTTGTAGCGACCCACCTCAACAATCGCCTCCGACAAATGCTTGGCGGGTAGTTGCCTTAAGCGTTTTGTCACCCCCGCCGCGTCCATCATGCAAGACCCCTGACCGCGAACCGCGTGAAAAACTTCATTCGTATTCGGATCAAGCACCACGCCAAACACGCTTTCGCGTTGATACATCAAGGCGACTGAGATACCAAAATATCGTTTGCCGTTGGTAAAATTTCCGGTGCCGTCTAACGGATCCACGCACCATAACCAATCGGCATCACGCCAAATTTCCTGTTGGAGCGCAGGGGGCATTTCCTCACCGAGCACCTGGCAATCGAAGATTTTTGGTAACGCCGCAACAAGCTTTGCCTCTACCGCGCGGTCTGCCTCCGTCACCACCGTACCATCGTGTTTTTTTTCGGCAATTACGTGTTTGAAGCGGGGCATCAGCTCTTTCGCCGACACTTCACGCATCAGCGCAATGACCGGCGCTGCTAGCGTCGGCAGACTTGCAAGCAAGACCTGGAACGGCGTTTCGGGCGCAGATTCGGGCGTAGGGCTGTCAATGCGTGCGGGTGGTTCGGTGGAAAATGGAGCGGGTAACATCAGAAAATATCAATCAAATATGTTTGCAGCAGCATGCGCGCTATGTTGAGTTTGACACCAGGCAGTGGGTGTTTGTTGCGCGCTTGTATCGTGTTTTTGAAGAACACTTTTTTGAGCGCACCAACAGAAACGCGAAGCGTACCTCGCATTATGCGCGCCGTTATAATGAGGGCACTCATCCACAGCGTTGGAGTCATGCTTTGAGCCTATATTCCGCCGCCCCGCCTTGTCCAAGATTTCAGCACCCGCGCTTTTTTAATGCAACCCCAATCGTGCGCGGCGGCGTGTTGCCCCGCTCCGTAGCGCTTGATGAGCAAGCATCGATGCATTTGCGCGTGCTGCGTTTGCGCGAGGACGAATCGGTGACATTGTTTGACGGCTTGGGAGGTGAATTTGAAGCGCGAATTGTCAGCATCGGCAAGCGCGAAGTGGTGGCAGAACTGCGTGCCCATCACGCGGTCGAGCGTGAATCAAATCTCGACATCACGTTGGTGCAGGCGCTGGCAACAGGCGATAAGATGGATTGGATTATTCAAAAGGCGACTGAGTTGGGCGTGGCCGCGATTCAGCCGATTCAAACCCAGCGCGCAACGGCCAAGCTCAATGCCGAGCGTGCCGAAAAACGTGCGGCGCACTGGCAAGGCGTGGTGAGCGCGGCGTGTGAGCAGTGCGGGCGAAATCGCCTGCCAAAAGTGCACGGCGTGATGGATTTTTCCGCGTGGTTAAGGAAACCATCCGCCATGCCGCGGATCATGCTGCATCCCGATGCGGTGCAGGGCACGTGGAGCAAGGTACGTGCGCCGGTTGCCATCATCATCGGCCCGGAGGGCGGGTTTGCACAGGACGAGGTTTTTGACGCCGAGCGCGCGGGCGTGGTGTTAGCCAGCGTCGGTCGGCGCGTCTTGCGCACTGAGACAGCGGGCATGGCGGCGATTACCGCGCTCCAAGCGGTGGCGGGTGAGTGGAACTGACGAAATGAACTGATTTAGCGCAACAATCGAAATATCTATCGGGATCAGAGAGTTTCGAATACAGGCGGGCGTATGCCGTAAAATCTGACCTCACCACCACCCGCCTTCGGTCATTTCCGTTTTATTCCATCCTCTCTCCACCTCAGCCCCACCTTCATTCCATTCAACTCAGCATGTTAAAAAATAGCACCAAAAAACTTGAAGTTTTTGTCAAATGGTTTCGCTCTGCCACCCCATTCATTCATGAATTCGGTGGTGGCACGATGGTCATCGCGTTTGGTGGTGAAGTGCTGTCCGATGGCGAGCTGATGCAGCTCGCCAACGACATTAATGTTTTGGTAAGTTTGGAGGTGCGGGTGGTGTTGGTGCACGGCACACGGCCGCAGGTAGAAGATCAGATGCGGCAACACGGCGTCACCCCGCGTTATGCCGAGGGCAGGCGCGTGACCGATGCCGAGGCGCTGAAATGCGTCAAGGAGGCGAATGGCATTGTGCGTATGGAAATCGAAGCAACGCTGTCGACCGAGCTGGCAAATTCGCCGATGGCGGGCGCTGATATTCGCGTGTCGAGTGGCAATTTCATTACCGCTAAACCATTTGGCGTGCATAACGGCATCGATTTTATGCATACCGGTCAGGTCCGCAAGGTCGATGTTGAAGGCATCACTCGCCGACTTGACGACCACGAAGTGGTGCTGATTTCACCGATCGGATTTTCTCCCACCGGCGATATTTTTAACTGCACCCTGGAAGATGTCGCAACCTCGGTTGCGGTCGCGTTGAAAGCTGACAAACTGATTTTTCTGATTGAGGCGATGGGGGCTACTGACGCGAAAGGCAAACCTGTTTCACAGCTCACCGCGATTCAGGCTCAGGAGCTGTTGGGCGCTGTCGGCAAGCCCAGTGGCAATACCCTGTCGGAAGATGTTCGCTACTATCTGCCATGCACGATTCGCGCGGTGCGTGAGGGCGTGAAGCGTGCGCACTTAATCAGCCGTCATGTTGACGGTGCACTTTTGATGGAGCTCTTTACCCATCACGGTATCGGCACGATGGTGGTGTTGGAGCCGCAAGACAAGCTCCGTGATGCCAAGGTGGCTGACGTGGACGGCATTCTTGCCATAATCGAGCCGCTGGTTGCGCAGGGTATTTTGGTGAAACGAGATCGGGCGCGAATCGAAACTGAAATTGACCGATTTGTAGTGCTACAACAAGACGATGAAATTATCGGTTGCGCCGCGTTGTACCCTTTTCCAAACGAAAAAACGGTCGAGCTGGCGTGCCTTGCCGTGAATCCGTTTTATCGTGACGGCGGTCGAGGCGAGAGGATTCTCTCGTTCGCCGAAAAACGGGCGAAAGAAAAAGGCTTCAAAATGTTGTTCGTACTTTCAACTCAGACTACACAATGGTTTCTGGAGCGTGGCTTTGCTGAAACAGACGTTGCCAAGTTACCAGCCGACAAGCAGGCGCTTTATAACCACCAACGGCGTTCAAAAATTTACTCCAAGCCCCTCTAATTTCACCTTAATTTTCCGGAGCACAGCATGGCTAGAATGATTCAATGCGTCAGACTTAAAAAAGAAGCCGAAGGCCTCGATTACCCCCCGTATCCGGGCCCGATTGGTATCAAGCTTTATGAGCAAGTATCGAAAGTGGCGTGGAAAGAATGGCTTGAAGATCAAAAACGATTGGTGAACGAAAATCGTTTGAATCTTGCCGATCAGCGCGCACGGAAGTATTTGGAAGAACAAATGATGCGGCATTTTTTTGGCGATGGTGCAGAGCAAGCCAGCGGCTATGTTCCGCCTCCACCATCTACTCCACCTGCAACCTAAAATGTGACGCGGTCAGCAACAAAGTGTTTATGACGAATGTAAGTTGCATCAGAAGTTTTTTCATATTGCGGTGTTAATAAATACGTAGACTTGATGCAACCCTGTCGATAGGTGCCTGACGTTTAATTAACGCTAAGTTAGCTTTAATCAAACACAAAGTTAGACATGATTTTCTGCGCTGCTCCTGGTGGGAGGCGATTTTTTACGGAATCTGCATGCCAGCACCAATCGATTTAAGGCATCCACTTCGTCGAGTCTACTTTGAAAAAATCTTCTGCTATTTTTGTATTTGCCATCGCGGCGTTGATATCAGCAATAACGTTGGGATTGTCCTCATTTGCGCAAGCCGCTGATATCGTCATCGGTCAGTCCGCGCCCCTCTCTGGGGCCAATGCTGATTTTGGTATAGACATCCGCGCGGGCGCAATGGCTTATTTCAAGCAAATCAACGATGCTGGCGGGGTCAATGGTCGTCAGATCAAGTTGATCACGCTGGACGATAAAAACGACGCGAAAATCGCCGGTGAGAACGCTAAAAAACTAGTCGAAGAGGAGCGTGCGCTTGCGCTTTTTGGCTTCGCATCGGCGACCCTGAGTTTGCCCGCCATGCCGGTTGTCGCTGAAAAGCACGTGCCGTTTTTTGCCCCGTTTACGGGGGCCGATACCATCCGCAAGCAGAACGATTATGTTTATACGATTCGTGTGTCGTATACAGAAGAAATCGACAAGCTGGTGAATTTTTGGGGCAGCCTCGGCACCACGCGCATTGCGGTTTTGCATTATGACGATCAAGTCGGCAAACAAAACTTTGAAAGTGTGGCCGCCGCGTTACGTAAGTTTGGCAAAACCCCGACCAGTATTGCCATCAAGCGTAACGCAGACTTAAACGAGGACGCGGTTAGCCAGGTCATCGCTGCCGATCCGCAAATGCTGCTAGTGACAACGCTATCCGCGCCCGCTGCAAAATTAATCAGCGCGCTGCTGGTGCTGAATAAGCCGTACCCTGTCACCAGTCTCTCGTTCGTTGGCGTGTCGCAATTAACCAAGCTGCTCGGCTCGCAGTCGGCAGGCATTACCGTTGCACTCACGGTACCCGCGCCACGAAATGTACAAATCCCCGTCGTCAAAGAGTGCGCGGATGCGTTCAAGGATGCCGGTAATTCAGGCGCAATGTCCATTACGTCACTGGAAGCATGCATTGCTGCGAAGGTATTGGTGGAGGGCATCAAGCGGGCAGGCAAAGCGCTCACTCGTGAAAGCCTGCAAACGGCGCTTTCAAGCCTCACCAGAGTCGACGTAGGTGGATTTGATGTGGTCTTCAAACCCGCCTATCGCCACGGCGGCAAGTTTGTGGATATCGCCGTGATACGCTTGAATGGCGAACTGCGCAGTTAATTCTGGACGGCTAATTCAGGAGCAGTTTTGGGCGGTGTGATTGCAAAGTTACAAAACAGCCGTCAGCTTCGCGTATTGCAGCGACAGCCATTTCGTGCCGTCATTGCGAAATTTCACTTGCACGCGTGCATCGCCGGTGCGACCTTCAAAATTCAAGACCACGCCCTCGCCAAATTTTTCATGGGCCACATTCTGGCCGATCCGGAACGGATGATTTTCATCCCCGCGACGCGTTTCGAAATTGGCGCGTGACGTGTCCGGTGCACCGTCGCGGCCATATTCGGCGCTCTTCTCATTGACGGCATCATTTGCCGTGCCACCATATTCCCGATTCGATTGTTTGAAACCGGTGTAGGTGCTGTTCGCGGCGCTGCCACCCGATTTATATTTATCAAAAAATCCAGCCTGATGACCCGACTGGTAATTACCCGATGTGGCACCACCATAGGCGGCCTGCTTCTCCGGCACCACAATCCACTTGCATAATTCCGGCGGAATCTCATCAATAAATCGCGAGACGATGCCATAGCGCGTTTGCCCGTGCAGCATGCGGCTCGCGGCGTAGGAAAGATACAAACGCTTCCGCGCCCGCGTGATCGCCACATACATCAGGCGGCGTTCTTCCTCGATCCCGGTCAAATCATTCAGCGAATTGTCATGCGGAAATAATCCTTCTTCCAGCCCGCTCATGAATACGGCGTGGAACTCCAAACCCTTCGCGGAATGCACCGTCATGAGTTGAATCGCATCATCACTTTCGCCCGCCTCATGCTCACCCGCTTCCAAGCTGGCATGGGTGAGAAAACCGATTAGCGGGGTATCAATGCCTTCCTCGGCGGCATCAGCGTTAGCCTCAAACGACTCTTCATACTGCGCACAAGCTGTCACCAATTCAGCCAAATTCTCCAGCCGATCCGCGCCCTCGCGCTCGGCCGTGTAATGCGCGCGGAGCCCGCTGATGGCGAGCGCTTCATCGACTAATTCCGGTAGCGTGACTTTGGCCGCAGATACCTTCAGCGCTTCAATCATTTTCAAAAAGCCGCCAATCGCCGAGGCCGAGCGCCCCGCAATATTGCCGCTCGCAATCCCCGCCACGGCCGCCGCGTGCATCGAGACGCCATGTCGCGTCGCCAAATCCTGCACCTGTTCAACCGATCTTGCGCCAATCCCGCGCGGCGGAAAATTCACGACCCGTGAGAACGCGCCGTCATCGTCGGGATTACCCGCTAGCCGCAGATACGCCAACGTGTGCTTGATTTCCAGCCGCTCAAAAAATCGCAATCCGCCATACACGCGATACGAAATCCCGGCGCGAAACAACGCGTGTTCCAGCACCCGCGATTGCGCGTTGCTTCGATACAGCAGCGCCATATCCACCATCGCCATGCCTTCGCGATGCAGCGCTTTTATTTCATCAATAACGAATTGCGCTTCTTCCAAATCACTTGCTGCCGCGTAAATGCGCAGCTCTTCGCCCTTGCCCGCATCCGTCCATAAATTTTTGCCGAGCCGATCTTTGTTGCGCGAAATCACCGCATTCGCCGCGTCCAATATCGTGCCCTGCGAGCGATAGTTCTGTTCCAGTTTGATCAAATTACCGTTCGCGAAATCGCGCTGAAAATCGCGCATGTTGGCGGCTTCTGCCCCGCGAAAACCATAGATGGATTGGTCATCGTCACCCACCGCAAAAACCGCATTTGCGTTTTCCACGCGCGGGCCCGCCAGAAGCTGAATCCATTTATATTGCAGCCGATTCGTATCCTGAAATTCGTCCACCAGAATATATTTAAAGCGGTTTCGATAATGTTCCGCCAGCGCCACGTTCTTGGCTAACAGTTCATAGCAGCGCAGCAATAACTCCGCAAAATCGACCACGCCCTCGCGATTGCACTGATCGTCATACGCGCGATAAAGCTCCACCTGACGATGCGTAAATTCATCCGTCGCCTCGACCGCACTTGCGCGCAAGCCCTGCTCTTTCGCATTATTGATAAACCACGACAATTCGCGCGGCTTGAATTTCTCATCATCGACATTCAACGTTTTTAACAGCCGCTTGATCGCCGATTGCTGATCGGATGAATCCAGAATCTGAAACGTCTGCGGCAAGCCCGCGTCGCGATAATGCGCGCGCAGCAGTCGATTGCATAAGCCGTGAAATGTGCCAATCCACATCCCTCGCGTGTTGATCGGCATCATCGTCGACAGCCGCGTCAACATTTCTCGCGCGGCTTTATTCGTAAACGTTACCGCCAAAATCCCCGCCGGACTCGCGCGGCCCGATTGAATCAAATACGCAATCCGCGTCGTTAGCACCCGCGTCTTTCCGCTTCCTGCGCCCGCGAGTACGAGTGCCGATTCATGCGGCAGCGTGACCGCTTTTAGCTGCTCAGGGTTGAGATTGTCGAACAGGTGGGGGGAGACGGAGTGAAGCATTTAAGAGGTACCAGGGATACGTTGGAAACGACTGCCATTATATGTAGAAGTTGATGATCAGTCAGATTAGTGATGTCCCCAAAAATTAAACGATGCTAAGTTGCGTTCATATGTCGCGCAAGAAATTTTGCGATCATCTCAGCGCACGGTAGTGGCGCTTCTAACGCTGCAAGGTGCGCGACATTTTTGATCGAAATGAGTTTTGAGTGAGCAATGATTTCTGCCATGCGCGCGGATCGCTCCTGCAAATGTGGCAGGTCTAATTGCCCCGCTATTAATAAGACAGGAACTTGAATTTTCGATAAGTTATTCCACGCATCAACATCGTCGGTGATCTCGCCAACGCTTCGCGCATTCAATGCGCGAAGGTTCATATCCAGAAAAAGTTCGCGCCTAGCACCAGCTACCCGGCCCTCAATTGACGAAGGGCCATCGAGCCATAAATGCGCTTGAAGGCGATTCAACAAATCCAGATCACCAGCCGCTTCTGCCACCTCTATCTTGCGATAAAGTTCAGATGCATCGGGTGGCCAAGAAGCGACTTCGGGCATGCCGCTGACAGATGTGCCAATGAGCACCAGCGCTTTTACTCGCGCCGGATGAAGCATTGTTATATCGACTGCAATACGCCCACCTTGTGAGTTGCCGATAAGCACGGCGGACGAAAGCTCGCATGCATCCAGCACCGCGACAAGATTGCCCACTCTCGAATGGCGCTCTTCGGTAAAAGTAGAATCGCCAAATCCACGACGATC